>OIEN01000289.1_pt1 | contig 34313 bp, 29 predicted proteins | sample 1581741 | NCBI WGS metagenome assembly OIEN01 (sample SAMN01760944, study PRJEB22395) | human gut metagenome | reverse complement strand
TATAGAAATAACAACAGCTCCAACAAAACTAACATATGAAGAAGGAGAAAAATTTGATAAAACAGGAATGGTAGTAACAGCAAACTATAGCGATTCAAGTAAGGCTCCAGTTACAAATTACACATATACACCAAATGGAGTATTAACAAAAACAGATACAAAAATAGTTGTAAGTTATACAGAAGGAGAAGTAACAAAAACAGCGGAAGTAACAATAACTGTAAAAGAAAAACAAGTGGTTCAAGAAAAGAAAGTAACAAGAATAGAAGTAACAACAAATCCTACAAAAACAATATATACAGAAGGAGAAAAATTTGACAAAACAGGAATAGCAGTTGTAGCAGTATATAGTGATGGATCAAGAAAACAAATTGAAAACTTCAACTGTTTCCCAACATCTGCATTAACAACTAATAATGATCAAATTACAATTACATATACTGAGAATGGTGCAACAGTTACAACTAAAATTCAAATAGAGGTTAAAGCAAAAACAAATAACAGTGGAAACAACCATAATAATAATAGTAATAACAATAATAATAATAATGGTAACAATAATATAGTTAAAATAGACCAAAGCAATCAAATAATAATAACAAATACAGTGGATAACACAACAAAAGGTTCAAAAATTGCAAATACAGGAATTGAAAGCATAATAATACCAGGCGTAATAATAACTGTAATAGGAATAGGAGCATTTATAGGATACAAGAGATATAATGATATATAAAACTTGAAAAATTTAATAAATACTGTTATAATAGTGTTCATAAAAAAGGAGAATTATGAAAAAAACACTAACTATAACAGTATTTTTTATTGCATTTTTAATCATATACTTTCTTCAAGCAAATTTCTTCAGTTGGTACAATATAGCAGGAATTAAGCCAAATCTTTTTATCATTTTAACCTTATTCATAGGACTATACTTAGGTAAAATAAAAGGATTTACTTTAGGAATAATATTTGGATTACTAATTGATTTTTTTATAGGAAAAAGGATTGGACTAAATGCCATCATGCTTGGATTTGCGGGATTAATCGGGGGCATATTAGATGCAAGCTTTTCAAAAGAAAGCAGAATAACATTTATGACAATGACAATGATAATAACAATTCTATGCGAAACAATAACCTACACACTACAAATAATACTAATAAAATCAGAACCAGCATTTTCAGAATTCATGAAAATAGTTTTAATAGAAGCAATCTATAATGCAATACTAGCAATAATACTATATCCTTTAATACAAAAGGCAGGAGAAATAACAGAAGACATATTTACAGAGAAAAAATCATTAATGAAGTATTATTAGGAGGCTAATTTGGCAGTTTTAGATAAAAAAAATGTTAGATACAACATATTATCAATATGTGTATATATAATAGGAATAGTTCTAATTATTCAGCTCTTTAACTTGCAAATTGTACATGGAGAAGAATACTTAGAAACAGCAAATTCCAGACTCACAAGAGAAACAACAATTAAAGCCGCAAGAGGAAACCTAACAGATTGCAATGGCATTCTACTTGCTGGAAATCAAATAAAATATTCATTGAAAATATATAAAAGTAAAATAGAAGAAAGTGATCTAAACACTACGCTTTTAAACACAATAAATGTCCTAGAAAGAAATGGGGATGCATATAAAGATGAATTCCCAATAAATATAAATCCAATAGAATTCAAGTTTCAAACCCAAGAAAAATTAGAAAAATGGCTCGAAGGAAACAAACTCGAAACTCAAGCAACAGCAGAAGAAGCGTTAAACTTCTTTATTTCAAAATATAATCTAGAAGAATATTCTTTAGAAGATGCAAGAAAAATTATTGCAATCAGATATTCAATACAACAGAATGGATACTCAGCCATGAGAGGGTATGAAATTTCTTCAAATATTAGCAATAATAGTGTAGCTCAATTTGAGGAAATGAACAACAATTTTCCAGGAATTTCAATAGACTATAAACCAATAAGAAAATACTACTATGGAAGTCTAGCATCACACTCACTTGGATATGTTGGAAAAATTAATAGTGAAGAATACAAAAATAACACAGGCTACAGATTAGATGACTATATAGGAAGAACAGGTATTGAATATGTCTGCGAAAAATTCCTAAGAGGAACAGATGGAATAAAACAAACCGATATGTCCATAGATGGTACAACAACAGGTGAATACATCTTGAAAGAAGCTATTGCTGGCTCAAATGTGGTTCTTACCATAGATGCAAAAGTACAGCAAGTAGCAGAAAAATCACTACAAACTAATATCCAAAAAATAAATAATGGTGAATTTGGAGAAAAAAGAAATGTTGAAACAGGTGCAGCAGTTGTTCTTAATGTAAAAACAGGAGAAGTAATTGCAATGGTAAGTTATCCAGATTTTGAACCACAGTTATTTGTAGATGGGATTAGCACAGAAAAATGGCAAGAATATACACAAAAAGATAAAAGTGCATTAATAAACAGAGCAATGCAAAGTGCATATGCACCAGGCTCAATATTCAAAATGATTCCGGCTATTGCAGGTTTGGAAACAAACAAAATAACAAAAAATGAGCAGATAGAATGTACAGGAATATATCAAAAAGGATATAAACCAAAATGCTGGTATTATACAACATATGGAAGAGGCCATGGAATGCTTACAGTAGCGCAAGCAATACAAAAATCTTGCAACTGTTTCTTTTATGAGGTTGGAACAAGAATAGGAATATCAACAATAGAAGAATATGCCACATATTTTGGACTAGGACAAAAAACAAATATTGAGTTGCCAGGTGAAATATCAGGAACTCTAGCAGGAAAAAAATTATATGATAAATTAGGTGAAACCTGGTATTATGGTAACACGTTATCAGCTGTTATAGGACAAGCAGAAAATAATTTTACCCCTTTACAAATGGCAAGATATATAGCAATGCTTACAAATGGAGGAAAACAGGTTGATGTATCAATTATAAAAGAAGTAATAAATCCTGAAGGTGAAAAAATAGATAAACAAGAGATAGAAAGCTATGTAGATGAAAAACTTGGAATAGAAAAAACAAATACTCAAGATTTAGAAATCAAAAAAGAAAATTTGGACACAATACTTGAAGGAATGCAATCAGTTACAGAAGAAGGTGGAACAGCATATTCAATTTTCAAAAATTTTGATATACAAATAGGAGGAAAAACAGGCTCAGCAGAAGCCGGAGATAAAACAAATGCATGGTTCGTGGGATTTGCACCATATGAAGATCCAGAAATTGCAGTAGTTGTATTTGTTGAAAATGGTTCACATGGATATTACAGTGCAGAAGTTACAAAAGAAATAATGGAAGCATACTTCGGACTTAATGATAGTATAGAAGAAAATAAAGAAATATTACCATATGTAAATAATTAGGGGAGATTAAAATGAAAAGTATATTATTAGTTAGTATGAAAAAAAATGAAATATTAGTAAAAATAAATGATGAAGCAGAATTTGAAGAAATAATAGCCATGGTGGATAAAAAAATGCCAGTAATAAAAAAACTATATAAAGAAGCAAAAAATCCGGTCAGAATAACAGGCAAATTCTTAAAAGAAAAGGAAATGGAACAATTAAAAAATATTATTAAGAATGAATGTGATGCAGAAATAATTTTCGAAAACACAAACGAACTAGGACTATCAGGAATAAAGAAAACCTATGAACAAAACACACAACACTCTGAAACGTACTTCTTTAAAGGGGGAATAAGGTCAGGACAAAAATTAGAATTTGAAGGAAGCATAGTTGTTATGGGTGATGTAAACAGTGGAGCGGAAGTAATTGCAGAGGATAACATAGTTGTACTAGGAACCCTAAGAGGCCTAGCACATGCAGGTGCAAAGGGGAATAAAAAAGCAATTATAGCAAGCCATAAAATCGAATGTGCTCAACTAAGAATAGCAGATGTTTTAAAAGAAATGGAAAAAGAAGAAACAGATGAAATAAAACAATTTGCATCAATTATTGATGATAAAATTGTCTTAGAATAATAGAGAAATAAGCGAAAAAAGTAAAACTTTATCATCACTATATAGGCGGGTATCAATATTACCGCCTAATAGTGGTAATAATTCAAGCATATTGTCCATTTTGATATACTGGTCAATTTTTTCTTTTTTGCTTGCAGCTAAAAAAGGCTTTAAATCGTTTAAAAGTTTGGCACGAGGGTTGCCATTTTTTTTCAATTTATCCATAGCACTTTTTAGTTTTAGAATAGTTTCCATATCAATATCAAAATTATTATTAGAAGAAGAGCTTGTTCCGAGATTCATTTGAAGTATTGTTAGAATTATTAAACATTTCAACCACATGTTGAATTGATTCAGGAGAAATAGAATCACTATTTATATTTAATTTTTCAAGAATACTAGATAAATCTTCATTCATCATACAAACTCCTTATTTATTATTTCCATTAAACTCTTTTAAAATTTCATCTTTACTTTTGCTCTTAAGCATTTGGTTAGCTTTGGCAATACCAGCCTCCAGCTCGCTTTTATTCATTTTAGATAATGCTTGCAACAACTGATTTACATCAATATTATTATTCAATAGTAACACACTCCTTTTCATAAAAATAATAAATTATTTCTACAATCTAATATATGAGTATAGAATATAAATATGTTAATAAATAAAGTAAAATATATTTACAAAACTAATTTTTTTGTGATATAATTTTATTAAATTATATGTTATAAAAGGAAGAAAAAATATGAATCAAATTTTATCTACTAATAACAATTATAAAGCACCAAAGAATAGAAATACAGAACTTTTGGATATGAAAAAAATAATATTAGTTTTTTCAATAATAATAATAATTTTTGCGCTAGTGATAGTAGGAGCAAAAGCATATGGAATTATAAAGGAGAAAAACAAGACATCAGATTCTCCAATAACAACTTTAAATAAGCCAAGCATAAGCATTACAGAAGTTGAAAGAACAGCAAGAATTGTAGTAAGTTATGATGAAGGCTTAAGCAAAGTATCATACTGGTGGAATAATGATACAAATGTTCAAGAAAACAACCAAAATGGTGGAGACAAACCATTTGATAAACCAGTTCCAATACCAGATGGAGATTATAATGTACTTTATGTTAAGGCAGTAGGCGTAGATGGAAGTGTTAGTGAAGCTAAAAAAGAATTTAAAGTTGAAAAACAAGAAGAAGATCCAAATAAACCACAAATCTCATGGTACCAAAACAATGGAACACCAACAATGGATATAATAGCAAAAAGTGATAAGGGAATAAAAGAATTAACATACCAATGGGAAGGCGAAGAAAAGGTTGTAGTTACTGCAACACAAAGTAACCAAAAAGAGTTAAGCGTAACAATAGACCTAAAAAGAGGAACAAACAAAATAGAAATAACGGCTACAGATATAGAAGGTAATGAGCAAGTAAAAAACGGAACATTAATAGGAATACTAGAACCAGAAATAAAAGTATCACTAGACCACAACAAAACCTTAATATTTGATATCACACATGACAAGGGATTTAAAAAAATCGAGATAACTGTAAATGATAGAAAACTTGTATATGATGAAAATAGTAGACAATATGATAAAAATATAACAAACTTTAAATCAACACTAGATGTTGAGCCAGGACATGTAAAAGTGTATGTAAGTGTGTACACCTTAGAAAATGAAGAAAAAGAATATACATTCAAAAGCGAAATAGATATATAAAGGGAGATAAACAATGTTTCAAGAAATATATGTAATAGATGAAAAAGAAGAGTTAGTTAATGAACTAAAAGAAATGTTTAAAGAACAGGAAAATCTAAAATTTAAAAGAATAACTGAAGATGAAATACAATTAGTATTTAGAAATTTACCACAATTAATAATTATAAATGATGATAATACAAAGATAGATACAATAGAGTTATGTGCAAAAATCAGAAAAAATGAGGAAAATAATATAATTCCAATAATAGTTTTATCATCAAATGAAAATAGAGAATTTAAAATAGAACTTGCTAAAAACTATGTTGAATACTATATAGCAAAATCAATGGGACAAGAATATTTGTATTATAGAATACGAAATATGTTTAGACTACTAGTTGTAAATAGAACAATAAGCCCATTAACAGGACTACCAGGAAATACACAAATTCAAACAGAATTAAAAAGAAGAATGTTAAGGGGAGAAAGATTTGTAGTCTTATATTTAGATTTGGACAATTTTAAAGCTTATAATGATGTTTATGGCTTCCTAAAGGGAGATGAAATAATAAAATTCACTGCAAGAACAATACTAAAAAATGTTAGTAATAATGCAAAAACTGATCTTTTTGTTGGGCACATAGGTGGAGATGATTTTGTTACAATTCTTGGGGATGAAACTGGATATGAAAAAATTTGCCAAGATATAATCTCAGAATTTGATAGTGGAGTAAAATACTTTTTTACAGAAGAAGACTATAAAAGAGGATATTTAAAAATTCAAAATAGAAAAGGAAAAATGGAACATTTCCCAATAACATCTATTTCAATAGGAGTTGTTGTTGCAGATCCAGATAGATTCACAAATGTGTTAGAAATTGGAGAAGTTGGAGCACAAGTAAAACACATTGCAAAAAAATATAAGGGAAGTTGCTATGCAACAGATAGAAGAAGACATTAAAAAGTAATATTATTTAAAAACCTTCATATAATTTAGGTATGGAGGTTTTTATGTTTATAATAAGAAAAAAGAACATATATATATTTCTAGTTTTTTTAGCAATATTTGTAGCCTCAATAGAAATGGCACATGCAAGAAAAGAACTCGCACAGGAAACAGTTGCACTTCCAGTAAACAATAAAAAGATAATCTTAGATGCTGGGCATGGCCGGAGAAGATGGTCGGAGCAACAGTTGGTGACATATCAGAGGCAGATATTAATTTAAAAATTACTTTAAAAGTAAAAAAGTTATTAGAAGAGGCAGGAAGTACAGTTATACTTACACGCTCTGATGAAAATGGAATATATGATTTAGATAAAAAAACATTAAGAGAGAAAAAGGTTTCAGACATTAAAAATAGAGTGAAAATTGCAAATAGTTCAAATGCTGATATATTTGTATCAATTCACTTAAATAAAATTCCACAAGATCAATATTGGGGATGGCAAACTTTCTTCAAAAAAAATGATGAGAAAAGTAAGAAACTAGCCAATAGTTTGCAACAGGGTTTGAACCAAACAATACAAAAAGAAAATAAAAGGGAACCATTAAAAATTGAAAATGTATATATAATAGAACACAATGAAATTCCTACATCTATAGTAGAGTGTGGTTTTCTTTCAAACCCAGAAGAAAATAAGCTACTGCAACAGGAAGAATATCAAGATAAACTTGCTTGGGGAATATACATAGGAATTATGGACTATTTTTTAGAATAGTCCAATAATTTTCCCATTTGGAAGAACATCGATCTTTTCAGCTGATGGCACTTTTGGTAATCCAGGCATAGTCATTATGGTACCAGTTAAGGCAACTATAAATCCAGCACCAGCAGATACTTTTATTTCTCTTACAGTAACTGTAAAACCGCTTGGTGCACCGAGTTTACTCATATCATCTGAAAAACTATATTGTGTTTTGGCCATACAAATTGGTAGTTTATCAAAGCCTAAATTGTTTAAATGCTTTATCTGTTCCATTGCTTCTTGAGTAAATACAACATTTGCTCCACCATATATTTTAGTAACGATACTGTTTATTTTTCCCTCTATAGAATCCTCTAAATCATAGCAGAATTCAAAATTAGAATTATCCTCATCACATAGTTTAATTGTTTCTTTTGCAAGTTCTAATCCACCTTTAGAACCTTCTGCCCAAACATTAGAAAGAACAGCATTAACTCCAAGTTCTTTACATTTTTCAATTACTAAACTAATTTCAGAATCAGTATCACTTGGGAATCTATTTATAGCAACTAAACAAGGTAATTTGAAAACATTTTTTATGTTAGAAACATGTTTTAGCAAGTTAGGTAGTCCTTTTTCTAGTGTTTCTAAGTTTTCTGTATTAAGCTCTTCTTTTTGAGAACCTCCGTGCATTTTCAGAGCCCTAACAGTTGCAACAACAACAACCGCATTAGGTTTTAAATTTGCAAGCCTACATTTGATATCTAAGAATTTTTCAGCCCCCAAATCAGCACCAAATCCAGCTTCAGTAATAGTGTAATCTCCAAGCCTCATAGCCATTTTAGTTGCAATAACAGAGTTGCAACCGTGTGCGATATTTGCAAATGGTCCACCATGAACAAAAGCAGGTGTGCCTTCAAGAGTTTGTACCAAATTAGGTTTTAAGGCATCTTTTAAAAGAGCTGTCATAGCACCTTCAGCCTTTAAATCTCCAGCTTTTACAGGTTTATTGTCATATGTATATCCAACAATTAATTTTGAAAGTTTGTTTTTTAAATCTTGGATGGATGTTGCTAGGCAAAAAACAGCCATTACTTCAGAAGCAACAGTAATATCAAATCCATCATTACGAGGTATTCCATTTTTCCCACCGCCAAGGCCATCTTGAATGTATCTAAGTTGTCTATCATTCATATCAACACATCTTTTCCAAGTAATTTTTGATGGATCGATATTAAGGGAATTACCTTGGTATATATGGTTATCAAGCATAGCTGCAAGTAAATTGTTTGCAGCACCAATAGCGTGAAAATCTCCAGTAAAATGCAAATTAATATCTTCCATAGGAACCACTTGAGCATAGCCACCACCAGCAGCACCACCTTTAATGCCAAAGACAGGTCCCAAAGAAGGTTCCCTCATGGCAACAATTGCGTTTTTACCCAATGTCCTTAAACTGTCAGCGAGTCCAATAGTAGTTGTAGTCTTGCCTTCACCTGCAGGAGTTGGACTAATTGCAGTAACTAGCACAAGTTTACCATTATTTCTATTCAAATTATCAAGCAAAGATAAATCTATTTTAGCTTTATATTTACCATATTGTTCTACATAATTATCATCAATACCAAGCTCTGTAGTTATTTTACTAATATTTAACAAATCAGCATTTCCGTGCAATTTCAATATCAGACATCATAAAAATCACCTCCCTAATAATATATAAAGAAACTAATAAAAAGTCAACATTTTTTATAGAATTTTTTTGAAAAATTATTGAAAAAAAATGACTTATATGCTACACTAATAAATAGAAGGCATGCGTTTACAAAAGAGTGAGATGGGGGAGAAATGGGAAAAAAGGTTGAACAGGTTATTATTAATACAGATGGTGTAGATGTTGTTTCTGTGATAAATGGAGTAATGAATATAACACAGTTAGGACTTGAACCACAGGAAAATGAGGTTCAAGACTTGTTTCAGAAGTATAATTTAAGTGGTATTACAAATTATCCTTTTGATATGAAAATAGTAAGAGCTCTAGCTGAGAATGATGGACAGTTGAGGGAATATTTAGAGGTGTGCAGAAAGGTCCATAATACAAAGGGAAAAATTGATTTTCCGGATAGTATTCCAGATATTTTTTACGATTTGAAACAGTTAAAAGCAAGTACTATAGAACCAGCAAAGCAACTAGAATTATATAAAGATGCTAAACAAAGCATGGCAACATTTAAAGGAGCCAAAGGCAAAGTACAGTTTAGTATGGGAGTATTAGATAGAGCTTATTATTCAATACAAGAATTTTTACAAAGTAGAAATCATAAGTATCCACAAGCTCTAAATGCTGGAATTTCTGACTCAATAAGAAATTTTAGAGAAGAATTAAGAAATAGTGAATACACTGAAAAAACTAATGAGGTTTCTAAGGAATATGCTTTACAAATGGCAAATGGGGAACCTATGAAGAACACTGATGATAGAGGTAGAGATAGTTAAACAAACAGTCTTAGTTTATATTAGAGACTGTTTGTTTTTTTTATTGGATGTCGAAAAATGTCGGAAAATCAAGAAAATTGGCGAACGATTTTTCTTTACAAATATAAAGATGTGTGCTACAATAATAAATGTCTTTAATTGCGAAAGCAATTTCAAAATAATTTCAAAGGAATAAAGTTCTTTTATTCTATTAAATCCAAAAACAAAAAAATAAAAACGAAATGAGGTGAGGCTTAAATTAAGGGAAGAAGACGAAAAATAATTCTCTGTATGATTTTTATAGCTATTTGTATTCTGGAAACAGTAAATTTAGCATATGGAAATTTTACAGTTGAAAACAACGCAGTAGAGGAAAACTATGTAGAAACAGAAGAAATTAAAGAAGAAAAACTAGATGAGAAAATTGAAAAATGTCTTGCAAGTGAAAATGAGCTTGAAAGTAAAAATTGGAAACTTGAAATACCTGCAATTAATCTAAACGCGCCAATTGCACAGGGAACAAGCCAAGAAATAATGTATAACTATGTAGGACATTTTGAGAACACCGTGTTTTGGAATGGTAACATAGGCTTAGCAGCCCATAACCGAGGCTTTCCAATAAATTATTTTGAAAAAGTTAAAGACTTAAAAGCAGGTGATGAAATTATTTACAAAACACCTTATGGAGATAAAACATATGAAATTAATCTATCAACAGTAATAGAAGAAACTGATTGGTCATATTTAGAGAAAACAAATGATAATAGAATTACATTAATTACTTGTGTAAGGAACAAACCCAATAAAAGACTTTGCGTACAAGCAATGGAAAAAATTTAAGGAAAGGAAATATATATGAACAAAATAAAAAAAATAAGTACAGTATTAGTATTAATAGTAACAATTACAGCATCATTTATGCCAATCATAAGTAATGCAGCAGAAAAAAAGGTTACCATATATGGAAGCGAAAGATATGGAGATTTGCTTAAAAGAAATGGATTAGACCTAGTGTGTATCCCACTTTCATATAAGGAAAATGGACAAGAACACCCAGTTTATTGCTTAAATCTACAAAAAGATGGAGCAACCGAAAAATTTTCATATGATGTAAATTTAGACAGTGAAATCACAGATATGGAGCTGTGGAGAACAGTTGTAAATGGATATCCATATAAAACTCCAGAAGAATTAGGATGTAAAACAAAAGAAGAAGCATATTTAGCAACAAGACATGCTATTTATTGTGCAATATACCAAAGAGATCCAGAATCATACTATAGCCATGGAACAGAAGCAAGTGATAGAACATTAAATGCAATGAAAAACATAGTAAAAATAGCAAGAACAGGAACAGAAACAAAGCAAAGTAGCAGACTTACTATTAATTCAAATGATAAAATTTGGGCAATAGATAAAGTAAATTCAAATTATGTTTCAAAAGAATTTAGTGTAACAGCATTAGCTGCTATGCCAGAATACAGCGTAAACCTAACAGGCAATTTAGTAGAGGAAATTAAAATAACAGATGTAAATAACAAAGAACAAAACACATTCAAAAATGGTGAAAAATTCAAAATATTAATTCCAATTAAGAACTTAAATCAAGATGGAAATTTTGAAATAAATGTAATAGGAAAAGTTGCAACAAAACCAGTAATAGTAGGAAATCCAGATAATACAAAACTACAAAATGTTGCAATAACAGGAAGCATTTATGAAGATGGGCAAGGTTCAAGAAAAGAATATTATTTTCAAAATCAAACTAAAGTAGTAATACTAAAACAAAACCAAGAAACAAAAGAACCAATTCAAGGTGTAAAATTCAAATTATTAGATGCAAACAAAAAAGTAATATATACAGAACTAAAAACAGATGAAAATGGTTTAATCACAATAGAAAATCTATTGCCAGGAAAGTACTTTGTGGTAGAAACAGAAACAATACCAGGATATATTAAATATGAAAAAGAAATTCAAATAGATATAAAATTAAATGAAGAAACAAAAATTACAATTAATAATTTGAAAGACAAAACAGTTCCTGAAACAGACAAAACAAAAACAGAATTAGAAGTTGAACAAGAAGTAACAGAAACAGAAATAAAACAGGAACAAACCAATATTTCAAAAACAACAGAGGAGGTGAATAATATAAAAGAAATTGAAAAAATAAATAATATTATTGTTAAAGAAAAAATAACAAATAATATAACAAAACTACCTAAAACAGGTATGTAAAGATAACCTTTCTATATAACAGATATTTTTATTATTTGCCGATAAAAATATAAAAAAAGAGAATATTTATATTCTCTTTTTTAAATTTATATGATATAATGTGCAAAAAGAGAAAGGTAAGATTATGGATTCAAAAGTATATGAATTTTTACAAAATAACCCAAAGACAAATTTTATGCAATCACCAGAATGGGCAAGGGTAAAAACAGAGTGGAAAAATGAATTTATTACTGTAGAGGATAAAAATGGAAATATTAAAGGAACAATGAGTATATTACTAAGAAAGGTTCCTTTTATTAATAGGCATATTATGTATGCACCAAGGGGATTTGTGTGTGATGTGCATGATAAGGAAACTTTAAAAGAGCTTACAATAAAAGCACAAGAAATTGCAAAAAAATATAGAGCATTTATTTTTAGACTTGACCCAGATGTTTTGCAAAGTGATGAGGAGTTTAAAAAAATAATAACAGAACTTGGATATAAAACAAAGAAAAACATAAAAAATATAGGACAAGTTTTGCAACCTAAATATGTTTTTAGACTAAATGTGAAAGATAAAACAGAAGAAGAATTACTTCAATCATTTGAATCAAAAACAAGGTATAACATAAGACTTGCTGGAAGAAAAGGGGTTACTGTAAGGCAAGGAACAAGAGATGACCTAAAAATATTTTATGATATAATGAAAACAACAGGCTCTCGAGATGACTTTTTCATACGCCCACTATCATACTTCCAAAAAATATACGATGAAATGGGAGAAAAACACGCAAGAATATATATAGCAGAATTTGAAGGAGAACCAATAGCAGCAACAATGCCAATATATTATGGCAATAAAGTTTGGTACCTTTATGGAGGAAGCTCAAATAAACATAGAAATCTAATGCCAAACTATTTAATTCAATGGGAAATGATAAAATGGGCAATTGAAGAAAAATGCGATTGGTATGACTTTAGGGGCGTTTCAGGATTCAAAAGCGAGAAAGACCCACAATACCGGTGTTTACAAATTCAAAAAAGGATTCAACCCTGAATTTATGGAATTTATAAATGAAATGTATATAACTTACAATCCATTTGTAAATGTACTGTTTAATTTCAGCACAAAAATTTATAGTAAATTAAGCCTGTTAAAAGGCAAACTAAAGAAAAGAGGTGAGAAAAATGATAGTTGAGTACATTAAGAAAAGCGAAAGAAGAGCAATATTAAGTTCAGCAATTATGATACTAGTTGCAATATTATTAATAATAAAACCTGAAACAATGCTTAGCACATCAGTATTAGTATTTGGAATAAGTTTACTAATTGATGGAGCATATAGTGTAATTCTTTATATTGTAATGGAAAGAGAACAAAAAATGTACAGCTATGCACTAGTAGAAGGAATGATAGAAATAATAGTTGCAATGTTAGTACTTATGAATTCAAATTATGTAATATCAGCAATTTCAATTATTGTTGGATGCTGGATAGTTATTAAAAGTATAATGAAAATTCAATTTGCTATTAATGTTAAAAATTATGAGGGAAGAAGCTGGGTAGTTATATTAATGTCAGCAATTGTAACATTAGCATTAGCAGTTTATATTTTCATAGAACCATTTAATTCAGTGGTATCTGTAACAGTTGTATCAGGAGTATTTCTATTAATAACAGGAATAGTTGAATTAGTAGAAAGCATAGTAATGTTGATAAAATTAAGATAATAAACAAAATATAAAAATATCCATATTTTGTCCACAGAAAGTGGATAAAATGTGGATATTTTTTCTTGCTTTTTTTCTAAAATTGAGATAAGATATTAGGTGCAAAAGAAAGGATGAAAAATATGGAAAAAATAATAAAAACAATAGCAACAGAGTTAAACATTAAAGAAACACAAGTAAAAAGTACAATAAATTTAATAGATGAAGGAAATACAATTCCGTTTATTGCTCGTTATAGAAAAGAAGCAACAGGAGGATTAAGTGATGAAATTTTAAGAGACTTAGGAGAAAGATTAGCTTACCTAAGAAACCTAGAAACCAGAAAAGCAGATGTTTCAAGGATTATAGAAGAACAAGGGAAGCTTACAGAAGAAATAACAAAAGCCTTAGAGGAAGCAACAACACTTACAGAAGTAGAGGATATTTATAGACCATATAAACAAAAGAAAAAAACAAGGGCTACAATTGCCAAAGCAAAAGGATTAGAGCCATTAGCTGAGATTATTTTTGCACAAAAAGAAACTCGTAGTGTTTTAGATATTGCAAAGGAGTTTATAAATCCTGAAAAAGATGTAAATACAGTAGAAGAAGCAATAAATGGTGCAAAAGATATCATAGCAGAAAACATATCAGATGTTGCAGATTACAGAAAAGAAATAAAAAGACTATGCTATGTGCAAGGCAGAATTTCAACTAAAAATGCAAAAGAAAATGAAAAATCAAATTATGAAATGTACTATAAATTTGATGAAGAAATAAAGAAAATTCCAAGCCACAGAATTTTAGCAATAAATAGGGGAGAAAATGAAGAATTTTTAAAAGTTACAATCGAAAAACCAGAAGAAAAAATATTACAATATTTAAGAAAACACATAATAAAAAATCAAACACAATTTACAGATATATTAGAAGAAACAATATTAGATAGTTATAAAAGATTAATAGAACCATCAATAGAAAGAGAAATAAGAGCAGATTTAACAGAAAAGGCTGAAGAACAAGCAATAAAGGTATTTGGGAAAAATGCAAAACAATTATTGCTTGGAGCACCAATAAAAAATATAACAGTTATGGGCTTTGACCCAGCATATAGAACAGGCTGTAAAATAGCAGTAATAGATGATACAGGCAAAGTATTAGATATTGCAACAGTATATCCAACAGAGCCACAAAACGATGTAGATGGTGCAAAAAAAGTTCTAAAAAACCTAATTTCAAAACACAAAGTAAATATGATAGCAATAGGAAATGGAACAGCTTCAAGAGAATCAGAAAAATTTGTATCAGAAATGCTTAAAGAGATTCCAGAAAAGGTATGTTATGCAATAGTTAGTGAAGCAGGAGCATCTGTATATTCAGCATCAAAGCTTGCAACTGAGGAATACCCAGATATTAATGTATCAATAAGAGGTGCGATTTCAATTGCAAGAAGACTGCAAGACCCACTTGCAGAACTTGTAAAAATAGACCCAAAAGCCATAGGAGTTGGACAATACCAACATGATGTTGACCAGAAAAAACTATCAGATAACCTTACAGGGGTTGTAGAAGATGCAGTAAATAAAGTTGGAGTAGATATAAATACAGCAACACCATCACTTCTTTCTTATGTATCTGGAATAAATAAAACAATTGCAAAAAACATAGTAACATATAGAGATGAAAATGGAAAACTTAAAGAAAGAAAAGAACTTTTAAATGTTCCAAAACTTGGTAAAGCAGCATTTAAGCAATGCGCAGGATTTATAAGAATATTTGAAGGAAAAAATCCATTAGAAACAACAGGAGTTCACCCAGAAAGCTATGAAGTTGCAGAAAAATTACTTGCAAAAATTAATGCAGATAAAAAAGATTTGTTAAACAAGGACAAACTAGACCAAATAAGAACAAACCTAGCAAGCATAGATGTACCAAAAGTTGCAAAAGAACTTGGTGTAGGAGAACTAACATTACAAGACATAATAGATGACATATCAAAACCAGGCAGAGACCCAAGAGAAGAAATGCCAAAGCCAATATTAAGAACTGATGTATTAAAGTTTGAAGACCTAAGAGAAGGAATGATTCTTCCAGGAACAGTGCGAAATGTAATAGATTTTGGAGCATTTGTAGATATAGGAGTAAAGCATGATGGATTAGTACACATTTCAGAAATGAGCGAAAGCTATGTCAAAAATCCATCAGACATTGTATCTGTAGGTGATATAGTCAAAGTTAAAGTAATAGGAATAGACCAAGAGAGACAAAAAGTTAAATTAAGCATGAAATTATAAGGAGACAAACATGAAAAAAATAAAAGAATCAATATATTGGATATTATTTATAATATATGAAGAATTAATAATATCACTTTTTCTATTTGAAAAATTTCCAACATCAATACCAATGATAATATTATTATCTATTCCATTTGCAATAGGGCTAGATGTTATATCATCATTATTTAAAAAAAAGGCAAATGTTATAATTGCGTATATACTAACAATTGGAGTAAGCTTTGTAATTGCAGCACAGCTCATATATTATAAAATATATGAAGCCATACTTTCTTTTTATTCAATAATAAATGGTGGGCAAGTAACAGAATTTATGACCACGATTTTAGATAAAATGGCAGAAAATTGGATAGGACTTTTACTAATATTTTTACCAGTAATTATATTAATACCACTTAATTTGTGCAAGATTTTAAATTTTGAAAAAGGCTCAAAAAAGGGAATTCTTATAAGAATAATAGCAATTATAGTTATTTATTTTTCAGGAATTCTTTGTATAAACACAATAAATACAGAAGGAAGTAATTCAAATAAAAATTTATACTATAATATTCATACACCTAAAGTTACAGCAAATAGAATGGGCATGTTCACAGCAATGAAACTTGATTTAAAACGCTTAATATTTGGGTTTGAAGAAAAAATAGCATTAGAAGTAAATACAATTCCAGAAGAAGAAATAAAGCCAGAGATTAAATACAATGTAACAGAAATAGATTTTGATACTGCAATTCAAAATGAACAAGATGAAAATGTAAAACTAATGCACAAATACTTCCAAAACCAAATTCCAACAGAACAAAATGAATATACAGGAATGTTTGAAGGCAAGAACTTAGTAGTATTTGTAGCAGAAGGGCTAAGTAATGTTGCCATAAGAGAAGACTTAACACCAAATCTATATAAATTATATAAAGAAGGATTCCAATTTGATAACTTCTACACACCACTATTTCCAGTAAGTACAGCAGATGGGGAATATATGACAGATACATCATTAATACCAAAAGAAGGAGTGTGGAGTATATACAGAATAAATGGACATTATTTACCTTATGTGTATCCAAATGTATTTGAGCCTTTAGGATATACAAGCAATAGTTACCATAATCATACATATACATATTACCACAGAGATGAATATTTACAAACTTTAGGATATGATTCTTACTTAGCTAAAGGCAATGGGCTAGAGAATAGAATGAATACCAAAGTTTGGCCAAGTAGTGATTTTGAAATGGTAGAATCAACAGTAGATGATTATATTAATAATGAAAAATTTCTAGCATATTATATGACTGTGAGTGGGCACTTAAATTATACAACGAATGGAAATAGCATGGCATCAAAAAACTGGGAGGCAGTAAAAAACCTACCATATTCACACAAAGCAAAATCATACCTTGCATGCCAAATTGAATTAGACAAAGCAGTAGGGGAATTAATAAGAAGGCTTGAACTTGCAGGAAAGCTTAAAGATACAGTAATTGTAATAAGCCCAGACCACTACCCTTATGGTTTAACACTTTCTGAATTAAACGAATTATCAACATATAAAAGAGACAATACATTTGAAAAGCACCATACACCACTTCTAATATGGAATTCAAGTATGGAAGAACCTATTAAAATTGAAAAAGTATGTTCAAGCTTAGATGTTCTGCCAACAGTATTAAATTTATTTGGGATTGAATATGATTCAAGGTTATTAATGGGAAAAGATATTTTATCAAACAATATAGAACCTATAGTAATATTCTCAGATAGAAGCTTTATAACTGATAAGGGAAGATATAATTCTGTTCAAGATATATTTATTCCAAATGAAGGGGAGACTGTAGAATCTGACTATGTAGAAAAAATGAGCCAAATCGTTTATCAAAAATTTAAGATGTCATCAATGATATTAGATTATGATTATTATAGAAAAATAAAATAAAAAAATTCCCTTTTTTAAGGGGATTTTTTAATCTAAGAAAACAATTTTAGCAGTAGAAAGCTGGCCTGCTTCAAGCCTTTCAATTTGAATGTTGCTTCTCTCAATCCAGCCTAAGTCTGCATACTCCCAAAGGAAGAACCAGAATAGAAGTAAAATAACCTCATTTAATGCTGTAATAAGAGAAAATCTACTTAAAACTGCAAAAATTCCGAGACTTATGATTCCAAATAAAAATAGAATAAATGATTTGTGCTTATTAATATCTAAATCCAAATATTTATCTCCAAGTTTTAACCCAAAATAATCTTTTAAAACTTTAGTGATTAAAGCCTGTTCTTCCTCAGAAAAATTACCACCACAAATTTCAATAATAATTCTCTCTTCAATAGGAATATAATAAGCGCTTTCTTCGATATAACTTGCAAAATCAGGGTTAATCCACTCATAACCTTTTGTAGAATACTTAGAAATAACATCATCAATGGAATTTACCTTAGCAGAAATATAAGCTTCACCTTTTTCTATATAATAATCTTTAACAAATTTTGCATAATTAAATTTAGCGCTCTTAAATCTTTTTAAATTCTTAATAGACTTTTTACTCTTAGCTCTCGACGGCATAAAAACCAACTCCTTTTTCATAATAAATAATAACATAAAATAATTATAAAAAACAATAGATTTATTAAAATATTTACTTGTTTTTAACCTAAAAATGTTATATAGTATAAATAGGAAAAAGGGGAGGTAGACATGGACAATTATTTGGAAAAAGTAAAGTTAATTAAAGAATTGTTGAAACCTGAAAATATGAAAATGTTGGAAAATAAATTACCTGAAATTTTAAGAGATAAAGATTTTTATAAATTTGGATTATTGGAGGATATTATTAACTCACTAAAAATAACACAAGATGGGCAAAAAGCAATTTTAGAGAATTTTGAAAAATTATTAAACAATGCTTATGAAGATGAGGCTTTTTATCTTGTCAAAGCTGTTTCAGATATAAAAGATGGGCAAAAAATGATTGTTGATAACATTTCTAAAATATATAAAAAACTAGATGTTGAAGAAATACCAGAATTTATAGAATTGCTAGAAGAGAAAGAACAAAATAGAATTAAAGAAGAAAACAGCTATGCGTATGAATTATTTGAAAAAGAATTAATCGATGAAGATACTTTAGGAAGTATAATAAAAAGCCAAATGAACGATTTCGTTAAAATTATGATGCACGAAATATCAAATGGAAAACCACTAAAGAGGTTATCTAGAGGGACATATAGTGTAGTTATTGAAACTAATGGATACGTAGTAAAAATGGGTGAAACAAGAGAAAAATTCGAAATTCCGTATCATCCTAATATTATACAGCCATTACTAAGAGAAGAAGTTAAAGATAATGATGGAAAAACCGTGTTTGTAGCTGAAATACAACCAAAAGTAGATACAAAAAGTGCAAAAGCAAAGCATATTGAGTATTTAAAACAAAAATTTAAAGAGGCGGGACTTAAATATAGAGATTTTGGAACAGAGAAAGAAGAATCAAATATAGGAATACTAATTAAACCAAACAAAAGATATTTATCAAAAGGAGCAGGAGGAATAATTGATTCAGGAGTAGAGGAAAGAGAAGCTGAGCCAGGTGAACCAGTAATTATTGATACAGATTTAATTGAAAGAGAATAGAAAAAACAGGTATTAAAAATACCTGTTTTAAAATATTTATTCAATAATCATAGCTTCTCTTCCAGCACCAGTTCCAATAAACTTAATTGGAATACCGATAAATTCTTCAATTCTATTTAAGTATTTTTGTGCATTTTCAGGAAGTTCTTTTCTTGTTTTACAATGGCTAATGTCACCAAAGTTTCCATCAAACTCTTCATAAACAGCTGTTGAATTTGTTAGGAAATCAACATTTGTTGTAAAGTCTGTTGTAACTTTTCCATTATAGTTATAACCAACACATACCTTTATTTTTGGAAGTTTTCCAATAGTGTCAACATGGTTTATTGCAAGGCCTGTAAGACCATTTAATCTAACAACATACTTTAATGCAACTAAATCTAACCAGCCGCATCTTCTAGGTCTTTTTGTTGTTACACCATATTCATGTCCTAATTCTCTAATAGTATCACCAATCTCATTGTTTTGTTCAGTAACAAATGGGCCACTACCAACACGAGAAGCATAAGCTTTTATAACTCCATAAACTTCACCAATGTTTTTTGCACCAATACCACTTCCTGTGCAAACACCACCAATAGTAGGGTTTGAAGAAGTAACAAATGGGTAACTACCAAAATCTATATCAAGTAGAGATGCTTGTGCACCTTCGCAAAGAACTTTTTTACCACTTTCAATTGCATTATGTAATAATGTAATTGTATCTATAATATGTGGTTTTAATATTTCAGCATATTTTTTATATTCTTCAAACATTGCTTTGGCATCAAATGTTTGTCGACCATAAGCTTCAAATATCTTGTTTTTATTATTAACATTAATTGTTAATAACTCTTCAAATCTATCACTAATAAAGTCTTCTGCTCTAATTCCGCATCTTTCATACTTATCACAGTATGCAGGTCCAATACCTCTTGCAGTAGTTCCAATTTTTCCAGCACCACGATTTTCCTCTAAAAGTTTATCCATTTCAATATGGTAAGGGAAAACAATGTGAGCTTTTTCACTAATGTAAAGATTTTCTGTAGAAATTCCATTAGCCTCTAATTCATTCATTTCATCAATTAAAAGTTTTGGATCAACTACAACTCCGTTTCCTATAACTGCTAAAGTTCCTTTGTTAAAGATTCCTGAAGGAATTAAATGAAAAGCAAATTTTTTGCCATCAACTTCAATAGAATGTCCAGCATTACTACCACCTGAAAATCTAACAGCAATGTCAGCATCTTTTGAAAGATAATCAATAATTTTACCTTTCCCTTCGTCTCCGTAAAATGCGCCTAAAACAACATCAACTTTTGACATAAAAATCACATCCTAAACAAAATAAAATATGTTCTTAAACGAAATTTCGCCTTTAAGAACATACTTAATTATGCAATATTTTTAGAAAAAAGTCAATATTTTTTTGAAAAAAAACGAAAAAAATTTGTGCTTTTATGTCAAAACAACACGATGAAAACTATGTACCAATGTATTGACAATCACATAAAATGAGAATATAATTAGCTCGTAAAATTTAAGTTGCAAAATTCGAAATTAATTCATACTAAAATTCGTAGAACTATTCAAATAATAACATAAAAATGTTGTAATTTGAAAGGGAGGTCTCTATGAATATTTTTTTTAGCCAAATAGTTGGGTTCGTTGCATTTGTGATATATGTAATTAGTATTCAACAAAAAAGCAAGCCGAAAATTCTTCTATGGCAGATAGGCTCATTCTTTTTATATTCCCTACAGTATTTATTAATAAAAGCATATTCCGGAATGATGATGTTTTCAATAAACATGATAAGGTGCATAGTGTTTTATATATGTGAAAAAAACAGCAATACAAAGGAACAGAAAAACAAGATTGCCTTTATCATTTTTATTTTCATCTCACTATTATGTGGAGCAATAACATATAACAACATTTACGATATTTTGCCAATTTTAGCATCTCTATCAGGCGTAATTTTCACATGGCAACCAAGCACAAAAATACTAAGATATGGGCAAATAGAAACATGTGTATGTTGGATAATATATGATGCTTTTGTAATGGCATACATTGGAATAATAACAGAAAGTGCAATCATTATTTCAACAATATTTGCATTATTACAACATGACTATAACTTTAATTTACAAAAGAGAATACTTAAAATTTATCTTAAACTAAAATTCAAAGCAAGTGAAGAGGATCTAAACTTTTCCCCCGAATTGCCTCTTGTTAAATGGAGGCTAATAAAAAGATAGAAAGGATGTAAGTTATTATGAATGAAAATAATTTTGTTAAGGAAATAACAAATATTGAGGAGAATTTTGCAAAATGGTACACTGACATAGTTATAAAAGCAGATTTAGCAGACTATACAGATACAAAAGGATGCATAGCGATAAAACCTTATGGATACGCAATATGGGAAAACATACAAAAATATGCAGATGAAAAATTCAAAAAATCAGGAGTTGAAAATATTTATTTGCCGGTTTTAATTCCAGAAAGCCTATTAAATAAAGAAAAGGCTCATGTAGAAGGATTTGCACCAGAAGTTGCATGGGTTACAATGGGTGGGCAAGAAAAATTAGAAGAAAAATTATGTATTAGGCCAACTTCAGAAACAATGTTTTCAACACTATATTCAAAATGGACCAAGTCGTGGCGAGATTTACCAATGGTGTATAACCAATGGTGTAATGTTTTAAGATGGGAAAAGGAAACAAGACCATTTTTACGTTCAAGAGAATTTCTGTGGCAAGAAGGCCACACCGTTCATTCTACCCCAGAGGAAGCAAAAACAAGAACCATAATGATGCTTGATATATATTCAGATGTAATAGAAAACTTACTTGCAATACCAGTAATTAAAGGAAAGAAAACAGAAAAAGAAAAATTTGCTGGGGCAGAAGATACCTACACAGTAGAAACTTTAATGCATGATGGCAGGGCACTTCAAGCAGGAACTTCGCATTATTTTGGACAAAATTTTTCAAAACCATTTGGTATTAAATTTCAGAATAAAGATGGAAAAGAAGAATATGCATATCAAACTTCTTGGGGAATAAGCACAAGGCTAATTGGAGCCACAATAATGGCTCATGGAGATAACAGAGGTTTAAAGCTACCACCAAGAGTAGCGCCAATACAAGCAGTAGTAATACCAATAGCGATGCACAAGCCAAAAGTAAAAAATAAGGCAGAAGAGATTAGTAAAACACTAAGTCAAGAGTATCGAATTAAGTGTGATACAAGAGAAGATTATACCCCAGGATATAAATTCAATGAATGGGAAATGAAGGGTGTGCCTGTAAGAATTGAAATAGGACCAAAGGATATTGAAAAAGGTGAATGTGTTTTTGTAAGGAGAGATACTTTTGAAAAAATAGCGGTTAAATTTGAAGATGTGGGAAAAAGGCTTGGAAAAGTGTTGGAAGCTATACAAGAAAACATGTATGAAGAGTGCAAGAAAAATATGGAAAAAAGAACAACAACTGCTAATAATTTAGATGAATTTGTTGAAAAAATTAATACAAACCAAGGATTTATTAAAACAATGTGGTGTGGAAAACAAGAGTGTGAAGACAAAATAAAAGAATTGACAGGAGCCCATTCAAGGTGCATGCCGTTTAATCAAGAGCAGATCGGAGACAAATGTGTATGCTGTGGAGCTCCAGCAAAAATATACATGATTTGGGGTAGACAATATTAACTTACAAATCAAAGGAATGGGGTAACAAGTCTTGAATACTATAGACTTGTGCCTCATCATTTTCTCTAAGAAGAAAAACTTTAAAATCTTTATCAACAAACTCACTCATAAATTGTCTGCAGTATCCACAAGGAGTACAAGAATCTAAATGCTCTAAATCAGCACCCCCACAAATAACAATATAATCAAAATCATGTTCACCTTCAGAAATGGCCTTAGTAAAAGCAACCCTTTCAGCACAAATAGACATTATGCCCTGATTTTCAATATTACAACCAGCAAAAACCTTCCCATCCTTGCACACAAGAGCAGCACCAACATAATAATGCGAATATGGAGAATACGCATTTCTACGAACCTCCTTGGCAATTTTTATAACTTCATCCAAACTCATAAAAACCTCACTTTCAATTAAATATAATATACTATAAAAAAGAAAAAAATGCAATTAAGAGGATAGATTTTTTACAACAATACATTGACAAAAAGGAAAAAGCAATATATAATACCTATATCCTTTACAAAGGAAATCTTTGATAAAGGAGGTGAACAAGCGTGTCATCATACGAACTTATTTGGCGTTTGATAGTGTTACTATTACTTAGTAATAACGAAAAAAACGACCAAAACTCTCAAAACTAGTACATAGCTAGTAAAGGTGGTCTGGTCAACCACCTTTTTTGTTATTAAAAATAAAAAAAGATGTGCGGTCAACACATCTCATGAACAAATGTCCATACGAACTCTCTTTGCTTAAGCTATTTATATTTTAGCATTGTTTCTTCAATTTGTCAATATTTTATAAGGAAAAACTATTTTTTTAACTAAGAGATATGACAAATGAAATAGAAACAATTGAAATTTTGAGAAACATACATTATAATAGAAAAGTAAGGAGAATAAAAAATGAGAATTAGGAATAAGCCTTGGGCTAAGGTGGAGTTGGCTCAGAGTGAATTTTTTGTTATGGAGCCGGAGAAGTTTAAGGGGAGATGGAAGGAGTTTTTTAAGAATGAGGAAAATCCTATACATCTTGAATTGGGCTGTGGGAAAGGATTTTTTGTGAAGAAGGCAGCAAAGGATAATCCAGAGGTTAATTTTGTTGCAGTGGATTTAATTGATGCAATTTTGGGAATGGCCAACAGAAATATTATAGAAGAGTTTGAAAATAAGGATGTACCAAACATTGCTTTAACAAGATACGATGTTGAGGAGATAAATAATATTTTTGATGAAAATGATAATATTGAAAGAATATACATAAATTTTTGTAATCCATGGCCGAAACCAAGACATAAAAAAAGAAGACTAACACATACTAGACAACTAGAAAAATATAAAAAAATCTTGGTGCCAAATGGGGAAATTTATTTCAAAACAGATGATGATGAACTGTTTACAGAAAGCTTGGAATACTTTAAAGAAGAAGGATTTGAACAAGTAAAAGTAACATACGATTTAGATAAAGAACCAGATTTTTGGAATAATATTGAAACAGAACATGAGATAAAATTTAAAAATGATGGGATAAAAATAAAAGCAGGAATATTTAGGGTAAAATAAATCAAAAACTGTCTTATTAGAGAATATTATAAAAAACATAGAAAAAACAAGCAAAAATACTTGACAACCCCTTCCGATTTATGGTATCATAATAAAAGACATATTTTTCGTGTTGCACGAAACTATGTAAACTATTTAATATAGAAATGGTGATATTTTTAAAGTGAAAAAGGTTAGTAAAAGTTAATTTAAATGTAATTAAATAAAAAGTGTAGAAAGGCTTGAAGTTTAGCTTAATATAGCAATATATTACTACACTTTTTTATTGCGTTTATAAAGTTTGCCATTTCATTAGCCAAAGAAATTTAGGAAAGAGGAATTAATTTTAAGTTAAGGTGTTGATTTTTGAATATTTAAGAGCAGGTATTTTAAAATTGATAATACACTTAAAATTAAGAGGGACTTTCTTTAAAGATATAGATATTGCTCTAATTTATTTTTAAGGAGTTGATTTGTTTTGTTGACAGACATTAATTACGAAAAGGCTACAAGAAAGACATTCGCAAGAATTGGAGATTTTATTGATATTCCAAACCTTATTCAGGTTCAAAAAGATTCTTATGATTGGTTCGTAAACGAAGGTTTAGGGGAAGTTCTAAAAGATATTTCACCTATAGAAGATTACACAGGAAATTTAGTTCTAGAATTTTTTGATTATTACATGGAAAAAGAAACTAAGTATTCATTAGAAGAAGCAAAGGAAAGAGATACTACATACTCAACAAGGTTACATGTTAAGGTAAGACTTATAAATCGTGAAACAGGAGAAATTAAAGAACAAGAAATTTATTTAGGAGATTTTCCATTAATGACAGATAGTGGAACATTCGTAATTAATGGAGCAGAGAGGGTTGTAGTAAGCCAATTAGTAAGATCACCAGGATGCTATTACGAATCAGACTATGACAAAACAGGTAAAAAATTGTACAAGGCTACAGTTATGCCAATTAGAGGTGCTTGGCTTGAATACGAAACAGATGGTAATGATGTATTCTATGTAAGAATAGATAGAACAAGAAAATTACCAGTAACAACTCTATTAAGAGCAATAGGATTAGCTACAGATGAGCAAATTACAGCTCTATTTGGTGATGAAGAAAAATTACTTGCTACAATTGCAAAAGATACAACAAAAACAACTGATGAAGCTCTTATTGAAATCTATAAAAAATTAAGACCAGGAGAACTTCCAACAGTTGATGCAGCAAGAACATTATTTAACAACCTATTCTTCGACCCAAGAAGATACGACCTAGCAAAAGTAGGAAGATATAAATATAATAAAAAATTAGACTTAAGCTCAAGAATAGAAAACAAAGTTGCATTTGATGACATAATAAATAGTGAAACAGGAGAAGTAATAGTAGAAAAAGATGCAGTTATTTCACCAGAACAAGCAAACGAAATTCAAAATGCAGGAATAAATATTGTTGATTTAAAAGTAAACGACAAAAAAGTAAGAGTAATAGGAAATGGCACAGTTGACCTAAAGGCATTTGTAAATAGCGATGAAATTAATATCAAAGAAAAAGTAAACTATGCAGTTCTTAAAAACATATTAGAAACAACAGAAGAAAAAGATTTAGTAAAAGTTATAAATGAAAGAAAAGATGAATTAGTACCTAAAAATATTGTAACAGAAGATATGCTAGCATCAATCAACTACTTATTAGATTTACAATATGGACTAGGCTCAATTGATGATATAGACCATTTAGGAAACAGGCGTATTAGATGCGTAGGTGAATTATTACAAAATCAATTCAGAATTGGTTTAACAAGACTAGAAAGAGTTGTAAGAGAAAGAATGACAATTCAAGACCTAGATGTAGTAACACCACAAACATTAATCAATACAAAACCAATCACATCATCAATTAGAGAATTCTTCGGAAGTTCACAATTATCACAATTTATGGACCAAACAAACCCATTATCAGAATTAACACATAAAAGAAGAATTTCAGCATTAGGACCTGGTGGTTTATCAAGAGAAAGAGCAGGATTCGAAGTGCGTGATGTTCACTATACTCACTATGGAAGACTATGTCCAATAGAATCTCCAGAAGGACCAAACATAGGACTTATATCAGCACTTTCAACATTTGCAATTATCAACGAATATGGATTTGTTGAAACCCCATATAGAAAAGTAGACCCAGAAACACATTGTGTTACAGATGAAGTAATCTATATGACAGCAGATGAAGAAGACAACCATGCAATAGCACAAGCAACAGAACCAGTAGACGAAAATGGAAGATTCATAAACAAGAAAATAAAAGTAAGATTCTTAGATGAAATTATAGAAGTTGAAGCAGATAAAGTTGACTTTGTAGATGTATCACCAAAACAACTAGTTTCAGTTGGTGCAGCTATGATACCATTCTTAGAGCATGATGACGCAAACCGTGCATTAATGGGTGCAAACATGCAAAGACAGGCAGTGCCTCTAATGATTACAGATTCACCAATTGTTGGAACAGGTATTGAATACAGAGCAGCAAAAGACTCAGGAACAACAGTTGTTGCTAAAAATGGCGGTGTAGTGCAAAGAGTAACTGGTGATGAAATAATTATCAAAACAAAAACAGGAATTGATACATATAAATTACTTAAATTCAAAAGAACCAATGGTGGAACATGTATTAACCAAAAACCAATTGTAAAAAGAGGAGAAATCATAAAAGCAAATGATGTAATTGCAGATGGACCTTCAACACAAAATGGTGAAATGGCACTTGGTAAAAACGTTCTTATTGCCTTCACAACATGGGAAGGATACAACTACGAGGATGCTGTGTTACTAAGTGAAAGATTAGTAAAGGAAGATGTTTACACATCAATTCACATAGAAGATTATGACTGCGAATGTCGTGATACAAAACTTGGACCTGAAGAAATTACAAGAGATATTCCAAATGTTGGAGAAGACAGCTTAAAAGACCTAGATGATAGAGGAATTATAAGAATAGGTGCAGAAGTAAGACCAGGAGATATATTAGTAGGTAAAGTTACTCCAAAGGGAGAAACAGAACTTACATCAGAAGAAAAACTATTAAGAGCAATCTTTGGTGAAAAGGCAAGAGAAGTAAGAGATACATCTTTAAGAGTACCACATGGAGAAGCAGGAACAATAGTTGATGTAAAAGTATTTACAAGAGAAAATTCAGATGAATTAGGTGCTGGAGTAAACCAAGTTATAAGAGTTTATATAGCACAAAAAAGAAAAATATCAGTTGGTGATAAAATGGCTGGTCGTCATGGAAACAAAGGTGTTGTTTCAAGAATTCTACCAGTTGAAGATATGCCATTTATGCCAGATGGAACACCAGTAGATGTAGTATTAAACCCATTAGGTGTACCTTCTCGTATGAACTTAGGTCAGGTTTTGGAAGTTCACCTAGGTGCTGCTGCAAGATTACTTGGAATAAAAGTTGCAACACCAGTATTTGATGGAGCTTCAGAAAAAGACATAGAACAACTACTTGTAGAATCAGGATTAACACCAGATGGAAAAACAACTTTATATGATGGAAGAACAGGAGAGCCATTTGATAAACCAATTACAGTTGGTGTAATGTACATGTTAAAACTTCACCACTTAGTTGATGATAAAATCCATGCTCGTTCAACAGGACCATACTCAGTGATTACACAACAACCTTTAGGAGGTAAAGCACAATTTGGTGGACAGAGATTTGGAGAAATGGAAGTTTGGGCACTTGAAGCTTATGGAGCAGCATACACACTTCAAGAAATGCTAACAATAAAATCTGATGATGTTGTAGGAAGAGTTAAAACTTATGAAGCAATAGTAAAAGGCGAAAATATACCAGAACCAGGAGTACCAGAAGGCTTCAAAGTATTAATAAAAGAACTACAAAGCTTAGGATTAGACATTCGTTTATATTCTAAAGATGACAAAGAACTAGAACTAACAGAAAATATAGATGATGGCATTGACTTTAACCTAGATGAAAATAAACCACTAGTAACTGATGAAGAAAAAATGGAAGATGAAGAACCATTAGATGAAGATATGTTACTAGATGAAGAAGAATTACCAGAAGAAGATGAAGACCTAGAAGAAGATAACTTCGATGATTTAGATGAAGAATTAGCAGAAGACAATTTAGAAAATGACAACGATTCATACGAAGAATAAGGAGGGGAAGGTTAAGTAATGGAAGAAAATAAAAAACAAGATGAATTAGAGATATTTGATAAAATAAAGATTGGTTTAGCTTCAGATGAAAAAATAAGAGAATGGTCAAAAGGTGAAGTTAAAAAACCAGAAACAATAAACTACAGAACATTAAAACCAGAAAAAGATGGTCTATTTTGTGAAAAAATATTTGGGCCTACAAAAGACTGGGAATGTCATTGTGGTAAATACAAAAGAGTAAGATATAAAGGAATAGTTTGTGATAGATGTGGTGTTGAAGTAACAAAATCAAAAGTAAGGCGTGAAAGAATGGGACACATCGAGCTTGCAGCACCAGTAGCTCATATTTGGTATTTCAAAGGAATACCAAGTAGAGTAGCATTAGTACTAGATATATCACCAAGAAGCATAGAAAAAGTTATATATTTTGCTGCATATGTTGTTATAGATAAAGGAACAACAAACTTAACAGAAGGCCAAATTTTAAATGAAAAAGAATACCATGAAGCAGAAGAAAGATATGGAAAAGGCTCTTTCAAAGCAGGAATGGGAGCAGAAGCAGTAAGAACTTTATTACAAAGAGTAGACCTAGAAAAATTAGCAGCACAATTAAAAGATGAAATAGAAAAATCTAGCGAACAGAAAAAAGCAAAACTAATAAAAAGATTAGACACAGTTGAAAGCTTCCTACTATCAGGAAACAAACCAGAATGGATGGTTTTAAGTGTAATACCAGTAATTCCACCAGACCTAAGACCAATGGTACAATTAGATGGAGGAAGATTTGCAACATCAGATTTAAACGACTTATATAGAAGAGTTCTAAACAGAAATAACAGATTAAAGAGATTACTAGAACTTGGAGCACCAGAAATAATCGTTAGAAACGAAAAAAGAATGCTACAAGAAGCTGTAGATGCTTTAATTGATAATGGAAGAAGAGGAAGACCAGTTACAGGTGCAGGAAACAGACCTTTAAAATCTTTATCAGATATGCTAAAAGGAAAACAAGGTCGTTTCAGACAAAACCTACTTGGTAAACGTGTTGACTATTCAGGCCGTTCAGTTATCGTTGTTGGACCAGAACTTAAAATATATCAATGTGGTTTACCAAAAGAAATGGCAATAGAATTATTTAAACCATTTGTAATGAAAGAATTAGTTGCAAGAGGTTTAGCACACAATATCAAAAGTGCAAAAAGAATGGTAGAAAAATTAAATCCAGAAGTTTGGGGAATATTAGAGGAAGTTATTAAAGACCACCCTGTAATGTTAAACCGTGCGCCAACACTACATAGACTTGGTATTCAAGCATTTGAGCCAGTTCTAGTTGAAGGTAGAGCATTAAAACTTCACCCATTAGTTTGTACAGCATTCAACGCCGACTTCGATGGTGACCAGATGGCTGTTCACGTTCCACTATCACCAGAAGCTCAAGCAGAAGCAAGATATTTAATGTTATCAGTAAACAACTTACTAAAACCTCAAGATGGTAAACCAGTAACAGTTCCAACACAGGATATGATTTTAGGAAGTTACTACTTAACAATGGAAGTTGCAGGAGAAAAAGGCGAAGGTATGTATTGCCAAGATGAAGATGAAGCTATGATGGCTTACTTAAACGGAGATCTAGGATTGCATGCAAAAATTAAAGTAAGAAGAACAAAAGAAATAAATGGAGAAAAAGTTACAAGAACAATCGAAACAACAGCAGGAAGATTAATATATAACCAAGGAATTCCACAAGATTTAGGATTTGTTGATAGAACAGACCCAGAACACATTTTAGACCTAGAAATAGAATTCCCAGTTATGAAGAAAAATCTAGGAACAATCATTGCAAAATGTATTGATAAACATGGCTTAAATGTATCAGCAGAATTGCTAGACTATATCAAAGCTACAGGTTATAAATATTCAACAAAAGGAGCTATAACAGTGTCTGTTGCAGATGTTGCAGTTCCAGAAGCTAAAAAAGAAATTTTAGCAAAGGCTGAAGAAGATGTTGAAACTGTAGCAAAACAATATAGAAGAGGTTTAATTACAAATGATGAAAGATATGATTCTGTAATTAAAATCTGGGAAAAAGCAACAAACGATGTTACAGAAGCTATGAAAGATAACTTTAGTGAATTAAACCCAATATATATGATGGCACAAAGCCGGAGCCAGAGGTAACATGAACCAGTTAAGACAAATTGCAGGTATGCGTGGACTTATGGCAAATACATCAGGTAAAGCCGTAGAAATCCCAATTAAAGCATGCTTTAGAGAGGGACTTGATCCACTAGAATACTTCATTTCTTCACACGGTGCAAGAAAAGGTTTAGCAGATACAGCTTTAAGAACAGCAGACTCTGGATACTTAACAAGAAGATTAGTTGATGTATCTCAAGATATCATAGTAAGAGAAGAAGATTGTGGAACAAACGAATACATTGAAATAGAAGACATCAAAGATGGAAATCAAATAATTGAAAAACTACAAGAAAGACTAACAGGAAGATATCCTTATGAAACAATAAAAGACCCAACAACAGGAGAAGTTCTAGCAGATAAAAACACTCTAATATCAGCAAACTTAGCTGAGAAAATAGTAAAAGCTGGAATTACAAAAGTAAAAGTTCGTTCAGTTTTAGGTTGCCATACAAAACATGGTGTATGTTCAAAATGTTATGGAATGGGCTTAGCAACAAGAAAAGAAGTAAATATAGGAGAAGCAGTTGGAATAATTGCTGCACAATCAATAGGTGAGCCAGGTACACAGCTTACAATGAGAACATTCCACACAGGTGGTGTAGCAGGAGGAGATATCACACAAGGTCTTCCAAGGGTTGAAGAGTTGTTTGAAGCAAGAAAACCAAAGGGATTAGCAATTATTTCCGAAATCGCTGGAACAGTAAAAATAGAAGACTCTAAAAAGAGAAAAGAAGTAACAGTAACAGGAAAAGACACTGCAAAAACTTATACAATAAGCTTTGGTTCAAAATTAAAAGTAAGAGATGGAGACTATATAGAAGCAGGTGATCCACTTACTGAAGGTTCAATAAACCCAAATGAAATTCTAGCAATTAAAGGACCACAAGGAGTATTTGAATACCTAACATCAGAAGTTCAAAAAGTTTATAGAAACCAAGGTGTTGATATCAATGATAAACATATTGAAATAATATCAAGACAAATGCTTAAAAAGGTAAAAATTGAAGACAGTGGAGACAGTAAAATGTTTGTAGGTTCTCTAGTAGATATTAATGAATTCAACAAAGAAAATGCAGAACTAGAAGCAGAAGGCAAAATGCCAGCAAAAGGACAAAGAGTTCTACTTGGAATAACAAAGGCATCACTAGCAACAGAAAGCTTCTTATCAGCAGCATCATTCCAAGAAACAACAAGAGTATTAACAGAAGCTGCAATAAAAGGAAAAACAGATTCATTAATAGGACTAAAAGAAAACGTAATTATAGGTAAACTAATACCAGCAGGAACAGGACTTCCAATATATAGAAACAAAAATATTACAACAGGAGAAAACCAAGAATAAAACAAAAAGGATGACTAAAAAATAGTCATCCTTAAATTTATGACAAGTAAAAACTTAAATGGAGTTGAACTAATTAACATAAAATGGTATAATTAACATGTAAAGCCAGTGTGCTTTTTTATATAAATTTACTTCCTTTTTTCACAGCGAAAGCTGTTTTACATATATAAACAATACAAAACTTAAAAAAGAAAGGTAGACAAAAATGTTTAACAAAATTACAGACATCTTTAGTGAGGAAGAACTTGTACTTGCAATTCTTAAAAGTGGAAATGCAGAAAAAGTACGGAATCTTGTAACAGATGAGGAATTTATCAAAAAATACATTATTCTCATGTTAGAGAATAAACTTATTTTTGATGAAATCTTTGATCTTGCCGAAACCACTACATCACCACAGCTGTTAGACATAATGGCAAAAGCTTTCATTCAGACAGATGGAGAGACAGACCTCTTGGATATAATACTGGATAATCCAAATTGTTCTGGAGAAACCATAGTCTATGCTGAAGAAAATTTTGGAATGTACTGGACCAATAGGGTGCTGTTTGATAGGGAATATATTTCTGAAGACAAATACCCGAAGGAAAAGTTACTCAATATTGCAAATGTCGATAAAAAAGGCGTTTGTACCATTGGGATTATTGAACTTCCCAATTGTGATGAAGAAGTTTTCTACAAAGCTTTCGAAAACAGCAGATGCAATGCTGAATATTATAGCGATATTTGTGGCATTGCGTTAAAGCAAAGCTTCATGTTGAAACCTGATATTCTCGAAGAGTGCCTGGAACACTTCATTGATGACTGGAGTGAGGACATCTACAATATAGTAGAATATTGCAATGAGGCTTACCTCGAAAGAGTAATGGCAAAGATTGAAGAAACTTCATCTGCAGATGTTCGTAAAGAAGCAAGGAAATCTTATAAAAAGAGAAAGGGAAAGTAAAATAAACTTCGAATAGAAGTTTCTGGAGTGGCTCTCATTCAGAGCCACTCTAGTTTTTTATATTTGCACTAACATTATTTTTATGATAAAATAAGCAAGAAAATCAAAAAGAAATAGAGATAGGAGATAAATAAATGAAATTAAACATAGTTTTAGTAGAACCAGAAATACCACAAAACACAGGAAATATAGCAAGAACTTGTGCTGCCATTGGAGCAAAGTTACATTTAGTAAAACCACTCGGGTTTAGTATAAGCGAAAAGCAAGTAAAGAGAGCAGGATTAGATTATTGGGATAAATTAGATATAGAAGAACATGATAGTTTCAAAGACTTCCTAGAAAAATACAAACCAGAAGAACACAACATGTTCTTCATAACAACAAAAGGAACTCACTGCTATTCAGATATCAATTATACAGAAATAGAAGAAGTATTTGTACTATTCGGAAAGGAAACAAAAGGCTTACCAGAAGACACCCTAAAAAAATACATAGAAAAAACCGCCAGAATACCAATGAGACCAACCTTGCGTTCCTTAAACCTATCAAACTCAGTAGCAATAGTTGTTTATGAGATATTAAGACAAAAAAACTTTGAGGGGTTGCAGGAGGTAAGTGATTATTTAATCTGAAATCAAGAAAAAATGTTGAAATGT
>OIEN01000288.1_pt1 | contig 34456 bp, 29 predicted proteins | sample 1581741 | NCBI WGS metagenome assembly OIEN01 (sample SAMN01760944, study PRJEB22395) | human gut metagenome | reverse complement strand
CCGCCGCTGCTGCTGGCCCGTATGATCGACAGCCTTACCGGAGGAGTAGCGCTGACATTTACCGCCGTGCTGCTCTATTTCGGAAGCCTTGTACTGGAAGGCGTTTTCTCTTCGGCGCAGGAAACACTGCTTGTGATCTTCGGCCAGAAAATGACGCATGCCCTGCGCGCTGAAATGTCACAGAAGTTTACTCTTTTACCGGCAAGCACACTTGCTGCCCAAAATCCAGGTGAAGTTGCCGCACGCTTTTCAGGAGATGTAGATACCGTAGAGGCGCTTTTTACCTCCGGCATCATCAGTATGGTGGCGGACGCTTGCCGTATTATTTCGATTTTAGCGGTTATCGCAGTAAAAAACACGGGTCTGGCCCTGATTTTGATAGCTGTCCTGCCGTTTTTTGCCGTCTTTACCCGTTATGTGCAGAAGAAGACCCTTTTAGCGCAGCTCGATAACCGCCGCGCCGTTGCAGCCGCATCCGGGCAGGTGCCGGAAACGCTGCACAACATCCGCACCATCCATGCGCTTGGAATGGAAGCGTATATGGAGCACCGCTATGATAAACGAATTGAAGAGAGCTATGCCGCTGTTGAACGGACCAATTTTTATGATGCCATTTACTCGCCAATGGTGTTTGTGCTGAATGCCGCTGTGGTTGGCGTTGTGATGCTTCTTTCTGCCTCCGGCAAAGCGGAAATCCTTGCGCTGTTCGGAATGTCAGTGGGTACTTCAGTCGCTGTTATCGACTATATATCCCGCATTTTTTCTCCGATCGAGAGTCTGGGCATGGAAATACAGACCATTCAGTCTGCAATGGCGGGTGTTAAACGGATCGATGCCTTTCTTTCTCAGCCGGAGCGGGAGATCCCGAAGGAGAGAGAAAGTGCTGCACGGGGAGATGTTGTGTTTTCCCATGTGACTTTTGGATACGGCGAAAAGCCGGTGCTGCGTGACTTTTCCATGACGGTTAAAGAGGGAGAACAGGTTACCCTTGCGGGCAGGACCGGAGCCGGTAAAAGCACAGTGTTCCGTTTGCTGCTCGGACTGTACAAGCCGGAATCCGGCACGATCACCATTGGAGGCGTGGATGTTGCCGATATTACCGACCGTGAACGGCGTTCGTGCATCGGCTGCGTGGAGCAGCATTTTTCCCGTGTGCCGGGAACGGTGCTGGAGCAGATCACGCTTTCCGACCCGGGGGTTACGGAAGAAATGGCACAAATTGCAGCAAAGCTTGCCGGGATGGATGAAGTGATCCGCTCTCTTCCGGAAGGGTATGCCACTGTATGTACAGACGGAATGTTTTCACAGGGGGAGTGGCAGCTGCTGTCTATTGCCCGCGCTGCGGCCGCCAATCCTGCGGTGCTGCTTCTGGATGAGATCACCGCCAATTTGGACGCCGAAACCGAAGCCAGAGTGCTTGCTGCATTGCGCCGCGCTTCCCGGGGACGCACCGTGCTGTCCATTTCTCATCGTATTTATGAAAATCTGGGTGGAAGAACCGTGCATATTGGAAAAAGTGACGCACCGAATTTGGAAGAGAGGATGCATGGAGCGGGAGCTGCCGCCGTATCAAAGCTTTGAGTGCGCAGAATATGCATTGCTTCGTCTCTTTCATAAGGGGGATCGTGCATTGGCGGCAGAGCGATTCTACAGCTTTTACATGCATAAATGATGCAGGCGATTTCGCAGCAAAGACGGTTTTTGATCTGCTGCAGCGCCGGAGGCATAATAGGAATTCAACGGAATTTGCGGCTGCATGATTGGTGCATTATATATGCCTGTATGTAATTGAAACGGCTTGGACAACAGCTGCAACCGGTGTAGAAACAGACCATTAGGGTAAGGCTAAATAATTTGGCTGAAGAAAAGCAAGTACCCCGCACCGAAGACTATGGGGCGTTATAGGCCCTGCCTTGACAAACCGGGAAAATCATCGTATTCTAAAAGCGCATTTAAGTGCCGCCGGAATCCGAAAGGAGCCGGAAGGAGAATAGTGAATCCGGTGAAAATCCGGAACGGAACCGCCACTGTAAGTGCGGAGGGCCTGTGCATGGTGAAAGCCGGTCATTGAAGTTTTTTGAGAAGGCGCGCAGGTACCGAAGATGCATAAGTCAGGAGACCTGCTTAAATGAAATGATTCTTTGCCTCCGGACATGAAGGCGGGGAATGCTTGCGGAAAAACGGCTGCGGCGATCTTTCGGGATCGCCGCATTTTTTTCAGGAGGAATTCAGTGAACCGGGTTCTATTGGCGGGGGTGAGCAGCGGCTGTGGAAAAACAACCGTTACATGCGGTATTTTGCAGGCTCTGGTAAACCGGGGCTTGCGGGTAGGCGCTTTTAAGTGCGGGCCGGACTATATCGATCCCATGTTTCACAGCCGGATCATCGGAGCCAAAAGTTCCAATCTGGATCTGTACTTTTTTTCAGAAAACACATTGCGTTTTCTGTTGGCAAAAAATGCCGCGGACCGGGACGTGAGCCTGATCGAAGGGGGCATGGGGTATTATGACGGTTTGGGTTTGACCACCAGCAGAGCCAGTTCTTACGAGGTAGCCAAAGTGACGAAAACCCCTGTGGTGCTGGTGGTGAACGCCAAAGGGGCAGCCTTGTCAGTGCTGGCAATGATCCACGGGTTTCAGGATTTTTATCCGGATTCCAACATACGGGGCGTTATATTAAATCAGTGCACGGCCATGACTTATGCGGTTTTATCCCCAACTATAGAGACGCAGCTGCATGTCCGTTGCCTGGGCTATCTGCCGGTCATGAAGGATTGCAGCATGGAAAGCCGTCATCTGGGGCTGGTAACGGCGGAAGAAGTTAAAAACCTGAAAGAAAAGATGCAGCTTCTGGCACAGCAGGTAGAAAAAAGCATAGATATGGATGGGCTTTTATCGCTGAGCGGGGAAGCGCCGGATTTGGAATATACACCGGTCATACTCCCCCGGCAGGAAAAAATACGGCTGGCGGTGGCCAGAGATAAGGCCTTCTGCTTTTATTATGAAGACAATCTGGAAGCTTTTCGGGAAATGGGAGGGGAGATCGTAGAGTTCAGCCCTCTTCTGGATAAGGAATTGCCGAAGGATATTCAGGGACTCTATCTGGGAGGCGGATATCCGGAGCTGTATGCAGAAGCGCTCAGCCAAAATGTATCCATGCGCAGCGCCGTGCGGGAGGAATTGGAAAATGGCCTTCCCTGCATGGCGGAATGCGGCGGGTTCATGTATCTGACGGAAGCTATTGAGAGCTTCCCTATGGTAGGGTATTTGCACGGAAACTGTTTTAACAACGGAAAGCTTACCAGATTTGGATACGTAACCCTGCATGCAAAAAAGGATACCCTCCTTTGCCGGGCTGGGGAGGAGATCCCGGCTCATGAGTTTCATTACTGGGATTCTACCCAACCCGGGGATGCCTTCGTTGCCCGGAAATCTACAGGAAAGACCTGGGACTGTGCGGTGTCCGACGATAAGCTGTATGCCGGGTATCCCCATTTCCATTTTTACGCCAATCCGGAAATACTAAAACGCTTTTATAATACTTGTCTGAAGGAGAAACACAGCCATGCTTGAAGCCATACAGCCTATGGATATTGAGAAACGCAGCTTTGCCATCATTACGGAACTGTTGGGAGACACCAGACTGGATCCGGAAAATGAACCGGTGATAAAGCGGGTGATCCATACTACGGCGGATTTTGATTATGTGAAAAATCTTGTTTTTTCGCCGCATGCGGTACAAAAGGGGATCGCAGCGCTGCAAAACGGCTGCCACATAGTAACAGATACGCAAATGGGCAAAGCAGGGATCAATAAGACCGTCTTAGGCAAGCTTGGCGGCGAGGTCCATTGCTTTATGTCAGACGAGGACGTGGCGGCGGAAGCCAAGGAAAGAAAGATCACCCGGGCCATTGTATCCATGGAACGGGCGGCCAGACTGCCGGAGCCGTGCATTTTTGCCATAGGCAATGCACCTACGGCCCTGATTGCCCTGCATGATCTGATCACCGCCGGAAAGCTGGAACCGGCCCTGGTCATAGGGGTGCCCGTTGGATTTGTAAACGTGGTGGAAAGCAAAGAGCTGTTCTTGGATTCGGCAGTGCCCCATATCATTGCCCGCGGAAGAAAGGGCGGCAGCAACGTGGCAGCGGCTGTCTGCAACGCTTTGCTTTATCAGATCATGCGCTGATGGAACTTTACATGGAAAAGGACGGAAAGCGGCTCCGTTTGGGATATACTACCGGTTCCTGCGCCGCCGCTGCCGCAAAGGCCGGCGCATGGATGCTGCTTACTGGGAAGCGGAAAGAAACCATTACGCTGGATACTCCAAAGGGGATCCGGCTGACGTTGGCCGTCCGGGAAATAACCATGACGAAAAATGCGGTTTCCTGCGCTATCGAAAAAGACGCTGGAGATGATCCGGATGTCACCAAAGGAACGCTGATTTTTGCAACCGTTGCCCGAAAGGATACGCCCGGTGTGGAAATAGACGGCGGTACCGGTATTGGAAGAGTCACAAAGAGAGGCCTGGATCAGCCGGTCGGAAATGCAGCCATCAATTCCGTACCCAGAAACATGATCCGGGAAAATGTGGAAGAGGTTATGCGCCTGATGGATTATTCCGGAGGGCTTTCCATAATAATATCTGCGCCGGAAGGGGAAGCGCTGGCAAAAAAGACCTTTAACCCAAGATTGGGGATCCTTGGCGGGATCTCCATACTGGGGACTACCGGCATTGTGGAACCTATGAGCGAAAAGGCGCTGGTGGAAACCATCCGGGTGGAATTGCGGCAGCGCAGGGTCTCCGGAAAAGAATATGCGCTGCTGACACCGGGCAATTACGGGTCTGATTTTATTACCCGGGAGTTGGGCTTAAACATGAACATCGCTGTGCAGGTATCTAATTTTATAGGCGATGGATTGGATATTTGCCGGGAACTGGGGTTTCGAGGCGTTTTGCTGGTAGGGCATATCGGAAAGCTTGTTAAAATTGCGGGGGGGATGCTGAATACCCATTCTCGATATGGAGACTGCCGCATGGAGATCCTAGGGGCTTATGCTGCCGCTGCGGGGACATCGGCGCAAGCGGTACGTGAAATACTGGAGTGCGTCACCTGTGATGATGCAGTTCGGCTCCTGCAGGAGGAAAAAACAGACGCAGAGACTTTGGCAAGGGTCACTGAAAAGGTACGATCTCATCTGGAACACCGGGCAGCACCTGTGGAAACAGGCGTGTTGATTTTTTCTAAAGAATACGGGATTCTGGGGAAAAGCCCTAATGCAGATGCACTTTTAAAAAAGATTGCGGAGGAATAGACCATGGTGCACTTTGTAGGCGCAGGAAGCGGCGCAGCAGATCTTATCACTGTGCGGGGTGCACATCTGCTTTCTTCCTGTGATGCAGTGATCTATGCGGGGAGCCTGGTGAATCCGGAGCTGCTGCAATACTGCCGGGAAGACTGCAAGATCTATAACAGCGCGCAAATGACGCTGGAGCAGGTCATAGACGTTATGCAGGAGATGGAAGCGGCGGGAAAGACCACCGTTCGGCTCCATACCGGGGATTCCAGCATCTACGGGGCTGTCCGGGAGCAATTTGACAGGCTGGATGCACTGGGGATCCGGTATGATGTGTGCCCCGGGGTCAGCTCTTTCTGCGGTGCGGCCGCTTCTTTGAAAACGGAGTATACGCTGCCGGATGTAAGCCAGACGGTGATCATCACCCGTGCGCCGGGAAGAACCCCCGTGCCGGAGGGGCAGTCCGTTGCGGCGCTGGCGGCGCACAGGGCCACCATGGTGTTGTTTTTAAGCACCGGGTTGACGGAAAAGCTCCAAAAGGAGCTGCTGACAGGGGGATATTCCGTTGATACACCGGTCGCGGTGGTATATAAAGCTACATGGCCGGAGGAAAAGATATTCCGCTGCACGGTAGGAACGCTCCATAAAACCGTTACCGAAAACGGCCTGACCAAGACCAGCCTTATTATTGTAGGAGATTGCATGGGAGATACATACCTGCGTTCCATGCTGTATTATCCCGGGTTCTCTACGGAATTCAGAAAGGCTTCGGAATGAACGCAGCATTGTTTGCCTACAGCCGTCAGGGCTGCAAAACGGCTCGCCGGGTGATGGAATGCCTGGAAGAGACGGATGCCCTGGAAGCCTATACCATGGAGCGATTCGAAGAGGCCGGGTTTTCTCCGCTCCGCAAACCAGGCAGAGAGTTTTACGGATCCATTTTTAACCGGGTCCATGCCATGATTTTTATAAGCAGCGTGGGGATTGCCGTGCGGGAGATCGCTCCGCATTTGAAAAGCAAGGCTACAGACCCGGCGGTGCTGGTGCTGGATGAGCTGGGACGTTTTGTGATCCCGGTTTTATCCGGTCATATTGGCGGTGCAAATGTCCTGGCGGAAAAGCTTGCCCAGAAGTTGGGAGCCACGCCGGTGATCACTACTGCTACGGATATCAATGGACGATTTTCTGTGGATGCCTGGGCGGCAAAAAACGGATATTGTCTATCCGGTTTGTCGGAAGCAAAAGCAGTGTCCGCTGCTATTCTGGAGGAAAATGTACCGCTGAAGTCTGATTTTCCGGTGATTGCGCCGTTGCCCTCCGGATTGGTTATGGGGGAGACCGGCACTGTGGGAATATATGTCGGCTTCAGAAAGCAGAAGCCCTTTGAAAAAACTTTAACGGCAATTCCCCGGATACTGCATTTGGGCTTAGGCTGCCGGAAGGGGACTCCGGCAGAGGCTGTCCGCCGGGCGGTAGAGACGGTTCTGGAAGAGAATCGCATAGAGGCTCGGGCTATTTGCAGCGCGGCTTCCGTAGATTTGAAGGCGCAGGAACCGGGACTGCTGGAATACTGCCGGGAGGCAGGGCTTCCCGTGCACTTTTATTCGGCGAAGGAACTGAATGCGCTTCGGGGGGATTTTACGCCTTCGGAATTTGTAAAAAGCGTTACAGGTGTAGATAACGTATGCGAACGGGCCGCCCGAATGGAAGGGACGCAGCTGGTCGTTAAAAAAACGGCATGCTGCGGCGTTACCGTAGCGTTGGCGGCAGAATATTGGGAGGTACGCTTTGGGTAAATTGCTGATCGTGGGCATAGGTCCCGGAAACTATGAGAATATGACGATCCGGGCGGACCGGGCACTGAAAGAGAGTCAGGTGATCGTAGGGTATACGGTGTATGTGGATCTGGTAAAGGAACGTTACCCGGAAAAGAAATATCTTACTACCCCCATGACGCGAGAGGTCCAGCGGTGCCAAATGGCTTTGGAAGAAGCCCGCACCGGAGAGACGGTGGCTATGATCTGCTCCGGAGACAGCGGCGTATACGGCATGGCCGCGCTGCTGTATGAACTGCGAGGGGAGAGCCGTGAACCGGAGATAGCGGTGATCCCGGGGCTTACTGCCGCGTGCAGCGGTGGCGCACTGCTGGGAGCCCCCCTGACCCATGATTTTTCAGTGATCAGCCTCAGCGACCGGCTGACCCCCTGGGAAAAGATCGAAAAACGTCTGGAGTGTGCGGCGCGGGGAGACATGAGCATCGTGCTGTATAATCCGATGAGTAAGGGCCGTCCGGAAAATCTGAAGCGTGCCTGCGATATCCTGATGCGCTATATACCGGGGGACCGTCCCTGCGGCATTGCACATTCTATTGGCAGGGAAGGGGAAGCGTGCTCCTTTTTGACCCTGAAAGAACTGCGGGATGCAGAGACGGATATGTTCAGCACCGTGTTCATAGGCAATGCCATGACCCGGATGATCGGTGAAAAAATGGTTACGCCCAGAGGGTATCGGGATGTATAAAATCTGTGTATTTGCCGGTACGACCGAAGGCAGGGAGATCGTGGAATTTCTCTCTTTTCAGCAGGTGGAAGTGACGGCCTGTGTGGCAACGGAGTATGGGGAAATGCTGCTCCCCAAGGCCGGAAATCTGCATATTTCTGCACAGCGGCTTACGGAAGCCGAAATGAAAGCCCTGTTTTGCAGGGAAAGATTTGATCTGGTCATAGACGCTACCCATCCTTATGCCAGCGCAGTAACGGAAAACATTGCCGCAGCCTGCAATGCTGCGGGAACGGCATATCACCGGTTGCTCCGCACCGATACGGATGTACCTGAAAACGGTATATTTGTGGAGTCTGCAGTACAGGCAGCAGCATATTTGGATAAGGTGGAAGGCAATATCCTGCTCACTACCGGCAGCAAAGAACTACAGGAATTCTCTTCGATACATGAATTTGCACAGCGGGTATATGCCAGGGTGCTGCCTATGGAGGAATCCCTGCGTCTTTGCCGGGAGGCGGGGCTGAAGCCCGGGCATATTATCGCCATGCAGGGACCGTTTACTATGGACATGAATGTGGCCATGCTCAAAAGCGTAGGCGCCAGCTACCTGGTGACCAAAGCTTCCAGCAATGCAGGCGGCTTTGGAGAAAAGATAGCCGCCGCAGAGGCTGCAGGCGTGGTTCCGGTGATCATCGGCCGGCCGCCGCAGCGGGAAGGTACAGACATGGCGGCTACAATGGAACTGCTTTGCCGGCGCTTTTCTTTCAGACAGATACCGCAGGTCACACTGGTAGGCATTGGCCCGGGAAGCCGCCAGGCACTTACCGGGGAAGTAAGGGAAGCGCTGTCACAGGCAGACTGTATCCTGGGAGCCGGACGGATGCTGGAGACAGCGGCAGAACCGGGACAGGCCGTTCACGCAGCCATTGCACCCGAAGAGATACGGGACTATATCCAGCAGCACAAGGAATTCAGAAGGTTTGCCGTGGCTCTGTCGGGAGACGCAGGCTTTTTCAGCGGAAGCAAAAAACTTTTGCCGCTGCTTTCGGATTGCCGGGTGACGGTATTGCCGGGGGTAAGCTCGCTGGCCTATCTTTGCGCCCGGCTGGGAATGTCTTATGAGAATGTGCTGCCGGTCAGCCTCCATGGCCGTGAAAACGCCATTCAGCTGCCGCTGGCGAAGGGAAAACGAGTATTCGTGCTGGCAGGCGGGGAAAATGGCATGGGGAAACTTTGCCGTACACTTGCAGAGGCAGGAATGGGGGCCGTTCAGGTGTGGGCGGGGCAGAGACTCAGTTATCCGGATGAAAAAATATACATCGGTACTGCGGAGGAGCTGCAGACCCGGAATTTTGACAGCCTTTGTGCGGCGGTGATGGAGTATCCTGGCGGAAATCCCTCCGCCGTTCAGGGGCTGCCGGACGAAGCTTTTCTGCGGACGGAAGCGGTACCCATGACAAAAAGTGAGGTGCGTGCGATCTGTCTGTCAAAAATGGCCCTGAAAGAAGAGTCGCTGGCTTGGGATATAGGGGCCGGAACAGGCAGCGTGACGGTGGAAATGGCTTGGAACGCCTGGCGTGGCCGGGTATATGCCATCGAGCGGAAAAAAGAAGCGGTAGATATTTTGAGAGCGAACTGCCGGAATTTTCATGTGGATAACGTGACGATCGTTTCCGGTACCGCCCCTGAGGACTGCAGGGATCTTCCGGCGCCCACGCATGCTTTTATTGGCGGCAGCTCGGGAAACATGAAAGAGATTCTGGCGCTGCTGCTGGAGAAGAATCCGGATGTGCGCATTGTGGCTACGGCGGTATCACTGGAATCCGTAGGGGAGCTTATCCAATGCAGCAGGCTTTTTTCCTTTCGCAAAGTGGAAACGGTTTCCATAACGGCGGCGCGGGGGCGGAAGGCCGGCCCGTACACTCTGATGAGCGGACAGAACCCGATATACATTTTTACCATGCAGGGAGGAACGCCGGAATGTATAGCCTGACAGCATTGGGAATCGGTTTTATAATGGACCTTATTCTGGGGGATCCCCATGGGATCCCCCATCCGGTGATTTTGATCGGAAAACTGATCTCGGGTATGGAAAAACTGGTGCGGCGCGTTTTTCCTGAAACCGTTCGGGGAGAAAACGTGGCGGGAGGTGTTCTCTGGCTGGCGGTAACGTTGCTTTCCACGGCTGTTCCGGGGCTGCTGCTGTATGCGGGGTATCAGATTCACCCGTGGCTGGGCGTAGGCATGGAAAGCATCATGTGCTGGCAGATTCTGGCAACGAAATCGCTGAAGAATGAGAGCATGAAGGTGTATACAGCCTTAAAGGCCGGGGATCCGAAAGAGTACCGCCGGGCGGTATCCATGATCGTCGGAAGAGACACGGCAGCTCTGGATGATAAGGCGGTGACGCGGGCGGCGGTGGAGACCGTAGCGGAAAACACCTCGGACGGAAGCGTGGCCCCCATGTTTTTTCTGGTATTGGGCGGCGCCCCTCTGGGTTTTTTTTATAAGGCAGTGAACACCATGGATTCCATGCTGGGCTATGTGGAGGCACCTTATAAAAATATCGGCCTGATACCGGCAAAAATGGATGACATATGCAATTATATACCTGCCCGGCTTTCGGCCTTGCTGATGCTGGCGGCAGGCTGGCTGCAGGGATTGAATGTGAAGAACGGGTGGAAAATATGGCGACGGGATCGCCGAAAGCATGCAAGCCCAAACTCTGCTCAAACGGAATCCGTCTGTGCCGGTCTTCTGGGACTGCGTCTGGCGGGAGATGCCTGGTACCATGGAGTATTGCATAAAAAGCCCTATATAGGGGATGCCCTGCGTGAAATAGAATACGAAGATATTCCCCGTGCCTGCAGACTGCTGTACGGCACCGTTTTTCTGGCGCTGTTTGTGCTGGGGGGAATAAAACTGCTGCTGCTTATGGTGAAATAATGCTGTATGATACAAAAAATCCCCATGGCGGGGATATTTATACCGGCAATGTCCTGCTTGACTATTCCGCCAATACAAACCCGTTCGGTACTCCGGACTGCGTGCAGAAAGCGATATGCAGGGCCGTGCCGGAACTCCATCGATATCCTGACCCTTACTGCAGGGAGCTTTGCACCGCTATTTCCGCTTTTGAAGAGGTGCCGAAGGAATACATTCTCTGCGGCAGCGGAGCGGCAGATCTGATCTATGCCTATGCGCAGGCGGTACGGCCGAAAACCGCAGCAGAACTGGCTCCTACTTTTTGCGAGTATGCCCAGGGGCTTGCAAGGGAAAACTGCCGGATGATACGGTATGTTCTTTCTGAAAAGAAAGATTTTGAATTGGACGAAGGGATCCTGTTCTTTTTGCAGGAGCATCGGCCAGAAGTATTGTTTTTGTGCAATCCAAACAATCCAACGGGAAGGCTGACGGATCCGATCCTGCTCAAAAAAATCCTGCAGAAAAGCGCAGATTGGGGAATGCGGCTTTTTATTGACGAGTGTTTTCTGGATCTTTCGGATGGCGGCATCAGCATGAAGTCTTTTCTCACAGAGCAGCCAAGACTGTTTCTGCTGAAGGCTTTTACCAAAAGCTATGGGATGGCAGGGATCCGGCTGGGCTACTGTCTGTGTGCAGATGCAGAGCTGCTGCGGGAGATATCTAAAGGAGAGCAGCCGTGGAATGTTTCCAGCCTGGCGCAGGCGGCGGGCGTCGCAGCATTGCAGGCACAGACTTTTTTGGAAAAGACCAGGGCGCGTGTGAAACGTGAGCGGGTGTGGCTGACAGAAGCGCTGACGGATTTGGGGTTCAGGGTGATCCCTTCCAATGTTAACTATCTGCTGTTTCGGGGGCCTCTGGGACTGACGGAAGCGTTGAAGGAAAAAGGGATTCTGATACGAAACTGCGAAAATTATCCGGGGCTTTGCCCGGGCTGGTATCGCATTGCCGTTCGCCGTCATGAGGAAAATGAAACTTTGATGCAGGCCGTCAGGGAGGTATGTTCGTGGCAAAAAACATAATGATCCAGGGAACCATGTCCAACGCAGGGAAAAGCCTTCTATGTGCAGGGCTATGCCGCATTTTCAAACAGGATGGATACCGGGTCGCTCCGTTTAAGAGCCAGAATATGGCTTTGAATTCCTTTATAACCAAAGACGGAAAGGAAATGGGCCGGGCTCAGGTGGTGCAGGCAGAAGCGGCAGGCATTCAGCCGGATGTGCGGATGAATCCTATTCTGTTGAAGCCAACTACAGATGTGGGCAGTCAGGTGATCGTGAACGGCATGGTCCAGGGCAATATGCGGGCCATGGAATATTACCGGCGGAAGCGGGACTATATCCCTGCCGTGCTGGGAGCGTATCACTCTCTGGCAGCGGAGTATGACATTATTGTGATAGAGGGCGCCGGAAGCCCTGCAGAGATCAATCTGAAGCAGGAAGATATTGTGAACATGGGCCTGGCAAAAATGGTGGATGCACCGGTGCTGCTGGTGGGGGATATTGACCGTGGCGGCGTGTTTGCGCAGCTGTATGGCACGGTAGCCCTGCTGGAGCCGGAAGAACGGCAGCGGATAAAGGGAACCGTCGTAAATAAGTTCCGCGGGGACAGAAAGATCCTGGAGCCGGGAATCCGGATACTGGAAGATCTATGCGCCGTGCCCGTAGCCGGGGTGATCCCTTATGTGCATGCAGACATAGATGATGAAGACAGCCTCTCTCAGCGGTTTTCACGGGATACCGGGCGAAAGGAGATCGATCTGGCAGTGATCCGCCTGCCCCGCATTTCCAATTTCACAGATATGGGGCCTTTTGAACGATATGAAAACGTATCCGTGCGGTATGTGGAAAAACCTGCGGAACTGTGGAATCCGGATATGATCCTGCTGCCCGGCACAAAGAGCACTATTGCGGATATGAAGTGGCTCCGGGAAAGCGGACTGGAAGCGGCGGTGCTGAAGGAGGCCGCTGCCGGCACGTTGATATTCGGAATTTGCGGCGGTTATCAGATGTTGGGGCGCCGGATATCCGATCCGGAAGAGGTGGAGTCCGCCGGAATAAAAGAGATCGCCGGCATGGGGCTTCTGGATATGGAAACCGTATTTCAGGGAGAGAAGATACAAACCCAGACCTGCGGGACTTTTTCCCAGGTGGAAGGCGTGCTCTCCTGCCTCAATGGCATTGCCTATGAAGGATACGAAATCCATATGGGCCGCAGCACCGCCGGAAAGAAGGCAATTACCGGCAGGAAAAATGTGTACGGCAGCTATATCCATGGGATCTTCGATGCGCCCGGAGCAGCAGAGGCCGTGCTAGGGGCTTTGTGCCGGAAGAAGGGATTGGAGCCTGCCATACTGGGCACGTTCGATCCTAAAGCTTATAAGGAGTCTCAGTATGATGTGGTAGCCCGGGCTGTTCGGGAAGGAATGAACATGGAACTTGTATATAAGATACTGAACCGGGAGGTATAAAATGCCTGGCCTTATCCATATTTACTGCGGGGACGGCAAGGGCAAAACGACAGCAGCGGCAGGATTGACTCTGCGGGCTGCAGGCGCAGGGAAGCAGGTGCTGTTTACACAGTTCTTTAAAGACGGAAGCTCATCGGAAATAGCAATGCTCCGCACACTGCCGGGAATAAGACTGATGTATGCAGACACCGTCGCCGGTTTGTGGAAGCGGATGACCCCGGCGCAGCGGCAGAAGGCGGCTGAGGATTACACACGGCATTTTCAAAAGGTATGTGAGGCGGCAGCTAAAGTGGATGTGCTGGTGCTGGATGAGGTGCTTTCCGCCTGCCGGCATGGCGCCGTGCCGGAGGAGCAGGTAGCGGCTTTCCTGCGGGAAAAGCCCGAAACCCTGGAGGTAGTGCTGACCGGACGCGGTCCGGGAGAAACATTGCTGGCGCTGGCAGACTATGTAACGGAAATGCGGAAAATAAAGCATCCCTATGACCGGGGGATCGGGGCCAGAAAAGGAATTGAGTATTGATTAAGCAATACATAAATTTTGCTTTATCTATTCAATCCTCTATAAACCCTGTATTTTCAAGGAATATCGCCTATTAAATGTTCAAACCTTATGTATTTTCCCTTGTTTTTGCCCTTATGAGCCGAAACAAGGGAAATTTTTATTCTCCGCCGATTACCTTATCCAGCAGTCTTGCGGAAGTACGCTTCGCTTCCCTTGTAGCGTGAGCGTAAATATTCATTGTGGTACTAACATCAGCGTGTCCGAGAAGTTCCTGCACATCTTTAGGTGCTGCACCGTTTGAAAGCAGATTGCTTGTATAAGTGTGTCTGAGCATATGGAAGTGGAAGTCCTCCAATCCCTCCACCTTTTTTCTCGCTGTCCTGCACATAATCCCCACCGTACTCGGTGCTTCAAATGCCCCGTCAGGTCTAAGGCAGACAAAGGATAATTCCTTGTACCCCTCTGGGACTTCTTCCGACCTCGGCAGACTGTAAACCTCATAATAGGTGCGGTCTTTTTCTTTGACCTCCAAATAGTAATTAAGGCTGTACAGTTCCCCGTATCGGAAACGGTTTTTATGCTGTTCTGCTTTCGCAGTTTTCAGGATTGCGGCAAGCGTATCGCAAAAGTCCACGGTGCGGATTTTTTTACGCTTTGTTGCCCCTATTTCTGTTTTGTGCCTTGCCCCGTTGTAACGCATACTGCGGCGTACTGTCAGATATTGTTCTTCAAGGTTGATGTCCTGCCAAGTCAGACCACAAACCTCTCCAATACGCAAGCCTGTATAATAGGCTATCTGTATAGGAAGAAGTGCAGGATTGTTTTTCTTTTTCAGGAAGTCCTCTAATCTCTGATACTGTTCGTAGCTGAGCGTTGGTGTGGAAGCAGTTTCTCCGTCCTCGTCCGAGAACAGTTCGTATTCTTCTTTCTTTCCTCGCCATACCACATACTGCATCGGGTTAAAGGTTATCAGCCTTTTCGGGAATACTGCAAAACGGAACGCCCCTTGCAAAACAGCCGAAAACAATCGGAGATACCCTTTGCTGAGTGCCTTTGCGGTTGTACCGTCAGGATTTGTACCGCCAAAGCTGAGAAAATCTATATACGCCTGTAAATGGTCGGCAGTTACGGTTTTCAGCTTTCGGTTTCCTATCGGGTGCTGTTTGATACGGTTGACCGTTCCCTGATAGGACATTACCGTACCATTGCTGAGATTGCCGGGTTTCAGTTCTTCCTCCACCCACAGATCGAGCAGCATACCAACTGTGATGTTTTCAGACTTCGCAACGAATTTCTTTTCCTCATAGTCAGCGATTGCTTTTCTGAGCAGGGCTTCTGTTTCAGACTTGCTTTCTGTTCCCACAAACTCTTTCTGTACTTTTCTGCCGCTTTCATCTTCGATGTAGAAGCGTGCGTACCACTTTTTACCTTTTTTTCTTACAGAACCTTTTGCCATAGATAAATTTCCCCTTTCTATCCGTGGCAATCGGGACTGTGACATATGGTGTGCGTAAAGTAATAAGGTTACTTATGCCGATGAATGTCAATCGGCATTTTCACTTGTCAAAGTGCCACGGAAATTTTCTTTTTCAGCAACCCTTTCCTCGGCTGCTGTCACTATCCCGAACAGGTCGCCCATCTTTACAGCGGTGCGTCCCTCATCGTAGATATGTAAAATTCCATCTAAAAACTGTTTCATATCCTCGATAGGAAGTTCCATTTCTTTACGGTAAACTCTTTCCATAATCGCCCCTGACTCAATCGCATAGCGGCGTAAGGACTGCTTTAAGCCCTCGTCCTCCGCTACACGGTCAACCTCAGCCATAGCGTCTGCAAAGTGATAAGTCATAACCGTATAGAGGTCAATCATCTTTCCGAGGAATGTCGTGAGCAGCTGTTGGTGCGGTTCTCCCTTTACCACAGAAGAAACAGTATCAAGATAATTTTTGATATGTTCCTCCATATCCTTTGCACATAAAGTGCGGCTGTCATATTCCTTATCTTCGGAAAGTCCTGTCAGCCATTCGGGAGTGGTCAGGAGTGCTTCTGCCAGACCGTTGATAATCATTGTACGCTTCGGGTCTACACCGTCCGCTTCATATCTCTGAATGGTAGATTTGTTTACCCCCACACGCTTACCAAGTTCGGGCATTGTTAAGTTTAATTCTGTTCGGCGTTCTTTTACTCGTTCACCGACCTGTTTTGCGGTGAATGTAATTTCTTTTTTCAAGGTTTTCACCTCCTATTGCTGATAGTATAGCATAGAAAAACCTATTTTGCAACCATAAATTTAATAATAGGTAAAAATATTTCTTAATAAGTTGCAAAACAAGTTGACAAGAGGTATCAAAATAAGTATAATTACAGATACATAGTTGCAAAATGCGTATTTTGAAAGGAGGTTGATAAAATGAGCAACATCAAAATGGGTTTAACCATAGAAGAAGCAGCAGAATGTACGGGTATCGGAAGAAATACAATGCGTAAGTTGGTAGACTGGGGCAAACTTCCCGTCCTCAAAGTCGGAAGAAAAGCGATTATCCGCAGGGATACTTTAGAGCGATTTATGAGCGTCAATCAGGGAAGAAACCTGCTCAATGAAAACGATGTCCGCAAAGTAGAATAACCATTTTCCAAGCCCTCGGCGTTTGAGAGCGAAATACACCCCTCGCACAAATCTTCGATTTGTACTCTGGGTATTTCGCCCTTGCAGGGGGCACTGTATCACAGCTTCGGACAATGCACCGCTGCTATGATACAGAAGAAAACAGCCCGCTGTTTTCTTCGCTGTCCGTCTGCTTACGCTGCCGAAACAGCGGCAACCGATTTCTCGGTTGCAAAAAGAGTATGCCCGTCACGGGAGAAAGGAGTATATGGCAAGACACTCATTTATACAGATGTCAAAGCTATCCAATGTCAAGGGAAGAATATCCTATATCACGAGCCACGCAAGACAGGAAAATCTCTATGCCACCTACCGCACCGCCGACAATGAATTTTGGAGTAACCTTGCAAGGGAAAGCCAGCAGGAATTTAAGCGAAGCGGTACAGAGGGCAAATGTATTGAAGCAAGGGAATTGATTATCGCCTTGCCCGAAATTTATACAAGATACGAGCCGCAGGAGGTCCTTGAAGATTTTACAGAGGAGTTCCGCAGACGGTATGGTGTGGAGTGCGTGTCAGCCCTCCACCACAATAAACGCAAAACCAATTATCATATCCATCTTATCTTCAGCGAAAGAAAACTGCTTCCTGAGCCTGACATCAAGAGAGCCACACGCAGCGTGTTCTATGATGAAACAGGCAAAAGGGTACGCACCAAGAAAGAAATCACAGGGGCGGACGGGCAGATACGAAAAGGCTGCACCGTCATAAAAAAGGGAGAAATTTATGAAAGCCACCTTTTTACCGTGAAAGATGATAAATTCAAAAGTGAGCCTTTTCTTCGGGAGGTAAAGGAGATTTACACCGACCTTATCAATCGGCATATCTCCGATCCCGAACAGCAGTTAAAGGTCTTTGATAAGAACAGCGTTTATCTTCCCACGAAGAAAATCGGTAAGAACAATCCCAAAGCCGCAGAGATTGAAGCGGATAACGCCGCAAGGCAGGAATGGAACAGGACAGCGGATATGGCACTCATATCGGGTATTTCCGAAGCAAAAATTTTAGAAGTCAAGCAGACCGAGATACACGAAAAAGCAAGCCAATCTATCAAAAGCAAAGGCTGGCTGCCTAATCTGTTCCGTGGGATTGTGGCAAAAGCAAAAGATTTTCTGCAAAACCTTATCCGTGAAAAGGATATGCCACCCAAGCCTACACTTGATATTGATATGGCAGAGTTCCGTCATATGCGAAATCTGATGATAAAGGTACAGGATAAGGCAAGGGAAATTAAAAACTTGCAGGATAAAGTTTTGCCGCAGTTGAAACAGCAGCTTGCCGAAACAAAGGGGCTTTTCAAAGGCAAAGAACGAAAAGCGTTGGAGGTAAAAATCAAAGAAACTGAAGCGGAGATTGCCGGCAGGTTGGATAAAATCCCCGATACACTCAAAGCGGACGGTTATCCCGATGTACAAGTTTTTATGAGGACTTTCCGAGAAATGGAAAGCGTTGTAGAACAGTACAACCGTGACCTTGCCGAGTGGGAATATCAAGTCAGCAGGAAACCGACAGCCGCCGCTAAAGAACAGCACAGACCTCCCGAAAAGCAGAGCGTGTTAAAACATCTGCGTGAGATACAGGAACGCAACAAGCAGAAACCGCCGCAAAGACAGCATAAAAAATCCATTGACAGAGATAGCCGATAGACATTGAAAAACCGCCGTTATGGAGTTACCCATAGCGGCGGCATACATAATCATTTGCAGCTACAAAATTAACAGTTATATTTTTTTGATTTGTTTAACAAAATATAAATTCCAATCAATACCAAAATAGTGATTCCAAGTATCATATACATCGTTCCGATATTTACTTGACTTCCGAAAAAATAAAGATTGCAATCAAGGGAATCTTTTAGTTTTTCAATAACCTCTGTTGGAATACCTTGATTTTGCATTTCGGCAAGCGCCCCTTGCATTGTATGATTTCGGATAAGTGATGTACCATAAGTACCCGGCAAAAATGAGATTATTTTTTGCAGCCCTTCTCCAAATGAAGAAATAGGCATATATGCACCACAAATGAAACCATATCCCGCACTGATGATTGTGCCTACCGCTGAAATTTGTCCTTGTGTTGATAAGAAAAAATTAATAATCGAAGATAATGCTGTTCCAAACAAAACAAGAAGTAAAATATCAAGAAACAAAAAGAATATATCTGCGAGCGACATATACCAACCGACAATAGCTACATAAGTAAGACAGATACCCGTTGCAGCAAAGCAAATAATAAGTGTTGAAAGCAAGGTTGCAACATAATAACTCAACGAAAGTGTAGCTGACTTTACAGGAGATATTCTTAAATCTCTTATCGTACCATTTGCTTTATCTTGCACCATTAAAAAATTAGAACAAAAAGCAACCGTTACACACGAAACAGCAAGAATAGATGAGATAAGTTGACCGCCTACCAGTCCCTCTATTATGCTTTCTGATAGTTTTAATGAATTAGGTAAATTAGATGTAAAACTATCCCGATACACATTCCCAAGAAAAGTCACATAAAGTACAAGCAATATAGCAGGCGTTATCAAAGAGGTAAAGAACATTCCCTTATCTTTGAAAAACAATTTGATATTTCTTTTGATAAGAATGAAAGCCATACTCATTTTTCTGCACCTCCCACCAATGTTTTGCCCGTAACAGCAAGAAAAACATCGTCCATTTTTCCTTTTGTTATTTCGTAATCATTAAACAACTGCGGATTACGAATAATCAATTCAGTTGCAGCCTTTGTATTCGGTACAGAAAGGCGATAACCGTTTCGGATTTGCTCATATTCCACATCAAGTGCTTTAATATCCTTTTCATCTACATCATAAATTGTGATGTAATCCCCAGTATAAATATTTTTTAATTCAAGAGGAGTACCCTCTGCGGATATTTTCCCATCATCAATGATTACAACATAATCAGCTTCCGCAGCTTCTTCCATATAGTGCGTAGTTAAAAATACAGTCATATTTTCATCTTTGCGAAAACTTGATATAACATTCCAAATAAGTCGGCGTGTCTGTGGATCAAGCCCTGTTGTCGGCTCATCAAGAATAAGGATTTTAGGCTTATGAAACAAAGCCCTTGCAATATCAATTCTTCGGCGTTGTCCTCCTGATAATTTACCAACGGTGCGTTTCAATAAGTTTTCAAAATCTAATATTTTCGCCAATTCCTCAAGTCGTTTCTTAAACTCCATTCCAGTAATGCCATATAAAGCGGCACGACTTTCCAAATTATCATAAACAGAAAGGGCAGAATCCAAGACAGATGATTGAAAAACTACACCCAGCTCACGCTTAATATAGTCCATATCCTTATCTAAATCGTGTTTATCAATAAAAACGCTTCCACTGTCTTTCGATAGTTGTCCACACATAATATTGATTGTAGTTGATTTTCCTGCCCCATTGATACCAAGAAAGGCAAACAACTCTCCTTTTTTTACACGAAAACTCAAATTCTGAACAGCGTTTACACTTCCAAAACTTTTATTAAGATTATTGATTTGAATAATATTGCTCATTCAATTTCCTCCTGTATAATCGGTTTTTATCTCGCATAGAGAACAATCAATATAATCTTTTCCTGTTCTAATCGAACTCCAAATTAGTAGATGCAATGCGATACCGTAAATTAAATTTATTATAGCATAATGAATTACCAAAGTCATTATGAAAGAGAACACATCGAATCATAATTGTGGCAGGCAAAGTTTTAATTTTTGACTGCCACAATTTTAATATTCTATATATTACATTTTTTACTTATAGATAATATCGGCATATACAATTTCTCGTGCTCTTGCCTGTATCTCATTCATTCGACCAACCCACAACATCGGTTTTTCTACTTTAAGTTGTTCGGTCACGCCCTCCTTGTCAGCCATTTGCTCGACCAATCGAAATATCATTTCCGTTGCCTGTTCGTCAATATCAGTAAGGTAACAGTTCAATTTTCCGCTTGTGAGAAGCGTGATGTAAACTGCCCGTTTATGTTCCTGTAAATAGCGTTTGTGTCGCTGCCCCCATAAGCCGATAGGCTTGTGTTCTTTTTCGGTTGGTAAAATAAGGCAAGGAATATAATAATCCCCCTGCAATTCATACCAAAGACCATTGCTTTCATCATAAATATACTTGTCCATTAAAAAATCCTCCGTTATAATATATTCGCACATATGTCACAGTTCTCCGATTGCCACACTTTGTTATATCTTGTTATGAGATTTTCTTGCCCTTAATTTTGCCCTTATAAGCAGTCAGGGAAAGAGTAAACTTGTGTGAAATCATATAAAGGGATAAGGCGAACACATTGCGATAAATCCTTTATTTTCAAGGCTTTTGGAGGATTTTATTGATAACCTATGGAGAGCAATAATCACTCATAATTTTATGGTTTTCAAATTTCGTTTTATTATGGGAAAGACATTGTCAAAAAAATCTGGATGTGATATACTGTGTTTACATGGGTGGATTTCCCGTAAAGTGAATAGCAGCATCAGAGTAAAGGAACCGTGTGTGATTCACGGACTGTAACGGCAACTGTAACGTGGAGCGAATTCCAATATGCCACTGGGAAACCGGGAAGGCGGGAGGAGCGGAGAAGCGAAGCCAGGATATTTTACCTGATGGAATGTTTCCGATTAAAGCGCTTATATTCTGAAAACACCGTCAGAGTAACCTTTTGGTTGCTCTTTTGTTTTTTTAGGGGAAGTGCCGATAAAGGTATGCCTTACTGTGAAATTCCCATGAAGAAAGTAACAGGAGGGCATTTTTTGTGCGCAAATCAATGAAAAGAGTCGTTGTGCTGCTGCTGACGGTTTGTCTGCTGGCAGGGTATGCAATGCCGGTTTTGGCCATGGAAACCGGCGATTCGACTCAGGAAGATCCGGGTCAGGTTCAGGTAGATCCGGAACAGACAAAAGATCCCGAATCTACAGGGAAACCGGCGGAAACACCGGCTGCTACCGCTGCGGAAGGGCAGCAGGATCCTACGGAAGAGCCGACCCAGGCTCCGGAAGAAACACCGGCAGCCTCCGCTGAGGGAAATGAAGAAGAGCAGCCTTCTGCAGAGCCGACTCAGTCGACCGAACCTGCTCCGACAGAGGAGGCAAAGGAAGAATCCGTTCCCCAACCGGTGAGCTATCCGGCAGCCCCGGCAGAGGAGCAGGACGTAAGCGGCAAGATGTTCGTGGCCAAGCAGGGAGCGGACGCTGTTTACTCCATGTTCAAAATCGAAAAAGCAACGGCAGTGAAGGTGGGCGATACCATTTATGCTACCGTGTTTGTAAACCCCACAGCCAAAGGCGTCTTCACTTATTCCTATCTATATTTCGGCACCCGTACGGCATTGGTGGAGCAGCTGGATAAGGGCGGCGCATTCGATGTGGTGATCGGTGCATCGGATGGAGAGAAACAGGCGTATCACTTCACTTTGCCTGCCAGCGCAGCAGGGACCCGGGTACCGGTATGCGTCCTGAAGAGTGACCTGACTGCAAAGAACGCTTACAATTCCAGTGAGCTGGAGCTGATCGTTCCCGCAGACATTCCCGAAGGGAAGCTGGAAGCTGTTCCCAACCCGGTGAACTATCCGGCAGCTCCGGCAAAGGAGCAGGATGTAAGCGGCAAGATGTTCGTGGCCAAGCAGGGAGCGGACGCTGTTTACTCCATGTTCAAAATCGAAAAAGCAACGGCAGTGAAGGTGGGCGATACCATTTATGCTACCGTGTTTGTAAACCCCACAGCCAAAGGCGTCTTCACTTATTCCTATCTATATTTCGGCACCCGTACGGCATTGGTGGAGCAGCTGGATAAGGGCGGCGCATTCGATGTGGTGATCGGTGCATCGGATGGAGAGAAACAGGCGTATCACTTCACTTTGCCTGCCAGCGCAGCAGGGACCCGGGTACCGGTATGCGTCCTGAAGAGTGACCTGACTGCAAAGAGCGCTTACAATTCCAGCGAGCTGGAGCTGATCGTTCCCGCAGACATTCCCGAAGGAGTGCAGGAACCCGATCCCACCCCCGTAGCCTCACCTGCCATTCCCAAGCTGCCGGACGATCTCCAGGAGGCAGGGATACAGGTGCTCAAAGTCGAAGACAATGCGGAGTTTAAGATGCTTGCCGCCGCTAAAACAGGCATGGTGGTTGTAGGCAGCAAAAAACTGTTGATACATTTTGAAACCGCTAACGTTTCTTATGACAGACTGTACTTCGGTGCCAAGGAAGATACCGTCAAGTCCCCCTATATTCAGGGTACTGCCAGAGCAGACGGCGGCTGGATCTTTGAGTTTGAAGTGCCCTATTCCTATCGTGGAAACAAAAATCCCATTTGTCTAGGGAAACCTGATGGTACCTGGTATACCGGCAAGGATCTGGTACTTTCCATTCCGGCAGACGGGCCCTGCGATACCGGCACGGAGTTAAGCGATGCAGGGATCAAAATGCTGGCCGGAGGCAGTGATGTAGAGCAGAGCTTTAAAATCGATTCTTCTTCTGCCATGCGGCTGGGGAACAGCATTTACTGCACCATCAACGGCCGGGCGGCTGGAAACAATTCCGCCAAAACCGTGGATAAACTGTATCTGGGCAGCCGGGATGATAAGGATAAGAGCGGTTATGTGAATGGCGTTGTGCAGGAAGACGGTTCTACCACCTTTACCTTTGTGGTATCGGCCGACAAACAGGGGGTCTGCATCCCTGCGGTGGTTGGCTTTACTACCGGCGGCTGGGATACCACCCAGAGCTATTTCCTGAACATTCCCAACTTCGGCCGAAAGTTCAGCCTGGCCTATTATACCGAAGGCGTTTATGACCTTTTTGGCAATGCCTATGCGGCGCTCCAGAGAAGCAATAACCGCAGTTTCCCCGTGGATACAGACTCTACTTTGACGGTATCCGGGGATACCATTACCATCAAGTGGGTATGCCGTTCCAAGAGCTATGACAAGCTGTATTTTGGCCTGCTGTCGGCGGATGAAGCCACCCGGGAGGCCCAGGCTGTGACCAGCTCCGACTATACGCCCATTGGATTTGGCTACAGAGTTTACTATATTACTCTTTCCAAGAGTGTACTGGGCAGTCCAATTCCTTTCCTGCGGCATAGTTCTTCCGGATGGACGGAAACTCAGGATTACCTGGTACTGACGGATTATCTGCCCCGGAGCTCTGCCGCCCCCGTAGATCCCACTGATCCTGATCCCACCGATCCCGACAAAAAGATCAGTGATGGGGTTTACAATGCGGCAGCCGAGACCGGCTCAGCCATGTTTAAGGTGCTCAAGGCCGTGCTCCATGTGAAGGACGGAAAATATCAGGTGACTCTGACGCTCAGCGGCACAGGTTATGATTATCTGTATGCCGGGACCTCTGCACAGGCAGAAAGCGCTGATAAGAGCACATGGGCTCCTGCAAAGCTTGTGAATTGCACACTGGGCGGGGAGACGAGGGACTTCTATACCTATACTCTGTCTGTGGAGGATCCTACTAAACCCATTGCCGTGGCTTCCCATAGTCAAAAGCAGGATAAGTGGTATGACCGCAGTGTAACGCTGGATCTGTCCTCTTTGAAGCGGACTGCTGCCGATGGAAAATACACGGTGACGGCGCAGTGCGATGCTTCCATGTTCAAAGTCATCAGCGCCAAACTGGATGTGATCAACGGAGAGATGATGGCGGTGCTGACACTCAGCGGTACCGGCTATGATTATCTGTACGCCGGGACTTCTGAAGAAGCAGAGAAGGATAAGGACAACTGGGCGCCCTTCCAGCCTGACAACGAGGGGAAATACACTTATACGATTCCCGTTTCTGAACTGGATAAGCCTCTTACCGTGGCTTCCCATAGCCAGAGACAGGATAAGTGGTATGACCGTACGGTCACATTCCTGTCCGATTCGCTGGTAAAGGTCGGCGAGGCGGAAGACCCGGTCAAGCCTACGCCTGCTCCCACACCTACGCCTACTCCTACAGATCCTGAAAAACCGGATGACGAGTCCAAATCCGACAATGATACCAACGGTTCCACCTCGAAGGTGGATAACTCCACTACCCTGAAGGATGGCACGTATACACCGGACGGCTTCTCCTTCTCCGGCGGTTCCGGGCGGGCCAGGATCATCTGCAACAAGGTTACTGTAAAGAACGGAAAAGCGTATGCTACCATTCAGTTTGTCAGCGCCAGCGGGTCACCTACGGCTTATGCCTATGTAAAGGCCTCCGGTAAGATCTATTATCCCACCGGTACGTCTACGTTCACCATTCCAGTGGAACTGAACAAGAATAACCGTATCCTGGGTATGACCACAAAGATGTCTGCGGCGCATGAGATAGAGTATACGATCTTCGTGCAGCTGAAAACCGGTGAAAACGCTGTGGAAAACCCGGACAACACCGGCAGCAATCTCAGCGCGCAGGCTCCGGAGATCATGGGACTGACCTTCAAAGAGGAGATACAGCTGGAGCATGCCGCATATTTGAAGCTTTTCCGGTATGAGGGAGATATCGTACTGGCCGAAATAGACCTGACCAGGGATACCGTGCTGGATACGGACGAAGCTTTGGAAGCCCTTGCAGAGGCAGATGAACTTGCTGCCCAGGAAAAGAAGGCATCTGCTTCCAGCGAAGAAGAAAGCACCGATACTGCGCAGATCAAGGCCGATTATGTAGCGGCACTGTATAAGAAAGACGTCCTGCGCTATTTGCTGGTTCCTGCAAATGCAGAACTGCCGGCAGGTTTGGAAAAAGAATATCTGATCCTCACCGTGCCGCCCAAGAGCCTCTATCTAATGGATGAGGAAGCAGAAGGGACGTTGGAAGCTCTGAACGCATTGGAACTCATAAAGGTTCTGGGCGTACAAACGACAGAAAACGAAGTACTGAAAGCCGGTTTGGCAGATGGCTCCGTGCTCTTTGGCGGAAGCTGGGATGCGCCCGACTACAAGATGCTGGTTCGCGCCAAGACAGATCTGGCGTTGGCTTCCGGAAAGCTGCTGCCGCTCAGCGACGAAGTTCTGGCAGAACGGAAGCAGGAGAAAGGGGCAGACCGTGAAGAACTGACTGCGGTAGAATACAGAAATCGTCTGTATGAGCTGGCCGATCGGTTCGCGGTGCTGGATATCCCGCTGCTGATCGATCGTTCTGCAGATGAAAAGGATGCACTGGCGCAGGCCGATTGGCTGCGGCTCTACGGAGTTTTGCTGGGGCAGGAAAAAGCCGCAGAAGAGATGATTCGTAAACTGGCGGCCCAGGAGGGCAATGTATGAACAGAAACCTGATGAAACCTATGGCGTTATTGGGAACGCTTATCCTGATATTGAGCCTGATGATCGGCTGCGGCGGAGACCCCGCTGCAGCCGTAACTGAGGCGACAGCAGCTCCTACGGAAACAGCCGGTACGATCTCCGGTGAGACTTCTGAAAAAACAGATGCAGCCGAAGCAGCGGAATCCAATGGCCCGGCGATCCCGGGGCTTACGTTTAAGGAGACGGTGCCGCTGCAGTACGCACAATGTTTCCAGCTGTATCGTTATGAAGGCGGCTATACATTGATCCGAATTCTGGAGGATGCAGACTATCTGGTGGTCCCGGAGGGAGTCGTTGTGCCGGAGGGGCTGGATGCGGAGATCGTGGTGCTTCAGCAGCCATTGAATAAGATATATCTGGCGGCCACCTCGGCCATGTCGCTGTTTGATGCGGTAGGTGCGCTGGATCATATCCGTCTCACCGGTACACAGAAATCCGGCTGGTATATCGATGCGGCCGTAACGGCCATGGAAAAAGGGGATATCCTCTTTGCGGGAAAATACAGCGAACCGGACTATGAGCGGCTTATTGACGAAGAGTGTGATCTGGCCATTGAATCCACAATGATCTATCATACGCCTAAAGTAAAGGAAATGATTCAGGATCTGGGGATTCCGGTGCTGGTGGATCGCTCCAGCTATGAGAACCATCCCTTAGGCCGTACGGAGTGGATCAAACTGTATGCGGCTCTGGTAGGAAAAGAGGCAGAAGCCGAAGCTTTCTTTGCCAGGCAGGCGGATATTATCGTTCAGCTGCAGGGCTTTGAGAATACAGGCAAAACCGTAGCATTTTTCTTTGTGAATTCCGATGGCTCCGTGGTGGTTCGTAAGCCGACGGACTATATCCCTCAAATGATCCAGCTGGCCGGGGGCCGGTATGCTTTCGAAGACATGCAAACGGACCAGACGGCTACGTCTATTTCCATTACCATGGAAAATTTCTATGCGACGGCAGTAGAAGCGGATGTGCTCATTTATAATGCATCCATTGATGCTCCCATTGAAAGCGTGGATGAATTACTGGCTAAAAACAGCTTGTTTGCAGACTTCAAGGCCGTAAAAGAAAGAAATGTCTGGTGCACAGGAAAGACCTTCTATCAGGCTACGGATATTGTGGGGGAAATGATCCGCGATATCCATCTGGTGCTTACCGGAGGCAGTGCAAACGATATGACCTTTTTGACACATGTTTCCTGAGAGAGTATGATGAAAAATATGAATGACGCCCCGGCACAAGCCGGGGCGTACTGGATATATCAGGCAAAACGGCGTACCCGGTATGTGTTAGTGTTTTTGACTCTTATTGTGGCCTTTTGCCTGATCACCGTGATGAATATCAACATTGGCAATGTGCCGATTCCCTTGAAGCGGATCGCAGAAATACTGTTTACCAAAGCAGGAAATACAACCGAGGTAAATATTATCTGGAAGATCCGCTTGCCAAGGATCCTGATGGCAGCTATTCTGGGAGGAGCATTGTCCCTATCCGGATTTCTGCTGCAGACTTTTTTTGAAAATCCCATTGCAGGTCCTTTTGTGCTGGGCATTTCCAGCGGTGCCAAGATGACCGTAGCATTTGCCATGATCTATTTTATGGAGGTCTTTGGCAGTGTATCTTCCTATGCGTTGATCTTGGCGGCTTTTGCGGGTTCGCTTTTATCCGTCTGCTTTATCCTGCTGTTTTCAAGAAAGATCCCAAGTATGTCTACGCTGCTGGTAGCCGGTATTATGATTGGCTATATATGTACGGCCATTACGGACTTTACCGTAACATTTGCTGCGGATTCCAACATTATCAATCTGCATAACTGGGCCAAGGGCAGTTTTTCGGGCATGAACTGGAGTCATGTGGGGGTGGCGGCCATAGTGGTGGGTATTGCCGGAGTCATTACCTTTTTTCTGGCGAAACCGATCGGCGCCTACCAACTGGGGGAAGCCTATGCCCGAAGCATGGGTGTGAATATAAAAGTATTCCGAACGGCTTTGATCGTGCTTTCCAGCATTCTTTCGGCAACGGTAACGGCTTTTGCCGGTCCCATCTCCTTTGTGGGGATCGCTGTGCCGTTTCTTATTAAGCGTTGTTTGAATACTTCAAAGCCTCTGGTGGTGATTCCGGCGACTTTTTTAGGCGGCGGTGTGTTCTGTATGCTCTGCGATCTGATTGCCCGGACAGCCTTTGCGCCTACTGAACTGAATATCAGTACCGTAACTTCTATCTTCGGCGCACCGGTGGTGATCTATATGATGCTGCGCCGAAAAGGAGGAAAAAAGTAATGAACGCCTCCTACTTCCAAATGAACGATCTTGCCATTGGGTATCACGGAACGCCAGTGATCCGGAACATATCGCTGAAAGTGAAGAAAGGTGAGATCATAGCCCTGATCGGCCCCAATGGGGCAGGAAAATCCACTTTGCTGAAAACCATTGCCAGAGAGCTGGAGCCCATTTCCGGCAGTATTTATCTGGAAGGCCGGAATATGCAGACGATCTCCTACCGGGAGCTGTCAAAAAAAATGGCGGTGATCCTGACGGAACGGATCAAGGTGGAGTTAACAACTTGCCGGGATATAGTAGCTACCGGGCGCTATCCTTATACCGGACGGCTGGGGATCCTGGGTCCGGCGGATCAGAAAATCGTAAATGAGTCTTTGGAAACGGTGCACGCGCTGGATCTGGCTGAGAGGGACTTTAATGCCATCAGCGATGGGCAGCGGCAGCGGGTACTGCTGGCCAGAGCCATCTGTCAGGAACCGGAAATAATCCTGCTGGATGAACCTACTTCTTTCCTGGATGTGCGGCATAAGCTGGATCTGCTGTCCATTCTTACGCGTATGGCTAGGAAAAAAGACATTACAGTCATTATGTCTCTCCATGAGATAGATCTGGCGGAAAAGGTTGCCGACCGGATCCTGACGGTAAAGGGAAACCAACAGTATGGGTACGGCGCTCCCGGCGAAATTTTTGAGGAAAACGCGATCCGCAAGCTGTACGATATTGAAGACGGATACTTTGACCCCTTATTCGGAAGCATTGAGCTGAAGAAACCCATCGGAGATGTTCCGGAGGTATTTGTGCTGGCGGGTGGAGGCGCAGGGATCCCCGTTTACAGGCAGCTTCAGAGAGAGAATATTCCTTTTGCAACCGGAGTTTTGTATACCAATGACCTGGATTATCGACTGGCCAGACTATTGGCAGCACAAACCATTACTGCAGAGCCTTTCGGCCCCATTCCGGAAGATACATATGCGCAGGCGGAAAAGGTAATGCGCAAATGCAAAAAAGTGATCCTGGCAGGAGAAGCGGCCAGAATTTCCAATGCCCCCTTAACCGCCCTGGCAGAGCAGCTGGGTCTGCTGACGACTGGAAATGAGCAAGGCACAGCACATACATAAACCGGAAAACATTCCGGATCTTAAGAACTGAAAAGCCCGCTCTGCGGGCTTTTTTATATGTGACGTGTATATAGTATGCTTTTTGAAGAGCAGCATCTTAATTTCGGAAGACCGGACAAACCAGAGCAAACGTTTTGGCATATGTTTCTATAATTGCTTTTTGAGAGAGAAGAAGACCTAACCGGCGGAACCTTTATTGATTGGTTTGCAGACGCCCTGGGGCTGTTTTTCAGGCTAATACAGCATGCAGACGTTGTTGGGGTAAGAAGCAGTGTATGTTTTTGCTTTACATAAATAAAAACTCCCCGAAAGGGGAGCTTGCAAAGATAGAACTTATTTGCCCCGGGGAGAACCCCAGAAGAACAGGGCCACGGTGCCCGGGCCGGTGTGAGAGCCGATGGTGGTGCCGATGTTGTTGATCTCTACCTTACCGTTAAGGTGGGGGAAGCGCTCTTCCACCAGATCGGCTACCCGGCGGGCATCTTCGTAGCAGGCAGACATACTGATATAGCATTTTCCGCTGTAATTCAAACCGTCCTGTGCATTTTGTTCCATTTTGCGGACAATCTCTTTGATGACACGCTTTTTGGAAGGGATCTTTTCCCTGGGAATAAGCTTGCCTTCATCGTTCATATTCAGCAGCGGGCAGATATTCAGCAGACCGCCGATGAATCCGGCTGTTTTGGAGACACGGCCACCCTTGACATAGAAGGTCAGATCCGTAGAGAAAAACCAGTGGTGCAGCTCCAGCCGGTGAGCCAGAGCCCAATCCCGAAGCCGGTCGATATCCATGCCGCCATCCCGCAGATCGGCCAGTTTATCCATGAGCAGGCCATAGCCGGAGGAAGCTCCCAGAGAATCCACCACATACAGCTTGCGGCCGGGAAACTCCTCTCTTAAAGCGGCTGCCGCAGTGTTGGCGGAGTTGATGGAGCCGGAAATACCGCTGGAGAGGCAGACGTGAAGAACATCTTGTCCCTGCTCCAGAATAGGACGCCAGAAAGCGGTGTATTCTTCTGCATTTACCTGGGCGGTACGGGTTTCGGCACCGTCCTGCATGGCTTTGTAAAACCGGTCAAAAGGCAGAGTCTGCCCCAGATCATCCGGGTGTTCCACACCGTTCAAAAAGTAGTGGAAACAGATATAGGGTATGTTCCGGGACTCAAAGTGTTCTTTGGACAGATCTGCTGTGGAGCAGCAGGTTAATGCATAAGAGGCCATAGGCATCTCCTTTTTCAGTTTACTTGATGTAATCATCATAATCATATGACGTAATTTTGTCAACAAGTTTAGTGCGCTGCAATGTGAATTAAATTAGACAAAAAGAAGAGAACCACCATCGATCTGCTGTCGCGTTGTAAAGAGAAAAAATAGCAAATTGCAAGTGCAAGTTGGACACCTGCACGGTAGAAATTAGTTAATCAGAGCATCGGTCAGGATGGAAGCCTCTGGCTTCCGTTCTGGGCGATGCTGCCGCAGCCTTCGGCTGCGTAAACAGAGTCGAGGAACTCGTCAAACAGTTCCTCCGGGGTGCGGTAGCCAAGCTTCTTGCGAGGGCGTCCGTTCAGCTCATCAGCAGCAGACAAGATGTACTCTGGAGAGAAGGATTCAATGGAGGCACCCTTGGGCACGAAGGCTCGGAACAGCCCATTGTGACGCTCGTTTTGGGGACGTTCCCACGAAGTATAGGGATGTGCAAAGTAGACTGCACAGCCTCAGTTCTCGACCTGACTGAACGCAGAGAACTCCGAGCCGTTGTCCACGGTAATGGTTTTGAAGACCTGTGAGAACTTGTCTCCGAATTCCTCCCTGAGTGACTGCATGGCATTCAGAACGGAGTCTGCATCCTTGCCGGGAATCCGGATGGCAATATAGTTCTCCGTTTTCTTCTCCAACAGGGAGAGGACAACAGCCTCTTTACCGGCCCTCTTGCCCACGACAGTGTCACCTTCCCAATGTCCCTCCTCGATGCACAGAGCCGCAATCTCAGGCCTCTGGGAGATGTCCGTGCCGAAGCTCTTCTTGTGTTCACGGGGCTTGGAATCCTTGTGCTGCTTGCGTTTCATGGCTTCGGGTAGTTCCGTCACAGACAAGTCAAGGTTGCCTGCCCAGACCTCATTGTAAAGAGTGCGGGTGCAGACCATCTCATCTGCTGGAAACAGCCCATGCAGACGGGCATAGCCGACGCAGGCATCCAAAGACCACTTGTGTTCTTTGATCTGTTCAATTATCCAGCGAATGAAGCGAATACAGTGACAGATTCGGTGTGGTTTCCGAGAACGCTTTCTGTTAGCTTTGTAGGCCGCTTCTCCGCGTCTTGCCGAGTATCCGGGCTTCCTGCCCTTGCTGCTCTTTCGGGGCGGTGTGCCGCGCTTTAGCTCGTTCCCAACGGTGGTTGGTGAACATCCGATCGCTCTGGCAATGGCTCTGTTCGTGTAGCCTGCGTTCTTGAGATGCGGGATTGCGCCTCGTTCCTCTCGCTGTAAGTGCTGTCCCTTCTTGCGTTCTACCGATTCTGTGATATAATCTTGGCAGTCCATAGTGATTGCCCTCCCTTGGCAGATGTTGTGTAGGAACTTCATTCTACCATGCTGGAAAATCACTATGGATTTTTTTGTTAGGTGTCCAACTTCATTATGCAATCAACCAAAGAGAAAAAATACAGTGTCAGCGGGTTAAATGAACTTGCATGTTCCGGTTTTCGGATAGCAGCCGCCGAGGAACGCCATATGCGTTTGCACGGATAGAAAGTTCTAATAATTTTTCCAGTTCCGGCAGATGTAGGCTGAATGTGTGGTCAGAAAACAGAAAAGGAGGCTACTGAGTTGGCAGCAATTATTAAGAAGCAGACCTTTACTCTGGATATGCTGCGTCCCTTTGCAGGAAGCATTGCACCGGTGTATACCGGAGATACGGGGAATGTGTTTGCCATGGATCTGCAGGAAGATGGCGATCCTATCGTGCTCTCCGGTACGGAACGGGTGGAACTGATCGTTCATTCGCAAACAGGCGTACATATTCAGGACAGCAAAGGGGAAAGAGGCGGCGGGATCACCCTGACAGCCGGGAGCGGCCGAGTGGAGATCCGGCTTCATCCAGGTGTGTACAGCAGGGGGAGCAATCAGGGGTGTCTGTGCATTTACAGTTCCGGAGAGGAGACGGAAGATACCAGCATCACTACCATGCCTTTTATTTTTGAGGCCCTGGAGGGAGCGGAAGAAAAGGCTGTGGCAGCCTGGGCAGGCTACCCGACCCTGGTCCGGCTTTTGCAGGGAGCCGTGTGCTGGCAGTTCGGCACAGAAGTTACGAGCACGGGCAACGGTATACAGGCACCTGTGGCCGGCTCGGAAAAGGGCTGCTGCTATTTGAATACGGAAACGGGCGCCTTATATAAGGCGCTGGCTCCCGATACATGGGTATACATGGGATGCCTGCAAGGTCCGGCAGGGGAGAGTGCTTATCTGGCGGCAGTAAAGGGCGGATATGCGGGAGAGTCGGGAGAGTTTTATAAAGATCTCGGTGCGTTGAATGATCTGGCTGCGGAATTGGAGGGATTGCGATGAGCATTGCAGAATCTCTGAGCGCATTGAAAGCAGATAAGGCAGCTCTGGCGCAGGCTCTGCGAGATAAGGGAGCGGAAGTATCTGCGCATGCGGGGTTTGACAGCTTTGCATCGCTGATAGAGACGCTTTCCGTTTGCCCTGATTGGGCAGAAGATGCTGCCGCCGCGACCTTTGCACCTAAGGAAGATGTGCAGGGCGGCCATGCTTTTGCTTACAGCCTGCCCGAAGGAAAAGCAGCCAATATGCTGCTGCTGTATGGAGACTTTGGCGGAAATGAGTATGCCGAAGGGCTTATTGGAGCAGCGGGACACCGGCTCTGTGCTGAAAAACGACCAAACTGGGATGGGATCACTCTTTACGGCACAGCCGGCGGAGGTGTGAGTATTCAAAACTGGGCGGGCAGTGCAGCAACACCCAAGGGAGTTGAAACGGCAGGCTTTTCGGCAGAGACGATCACATTTTATCCTCCTTACAGCGGCGGTACCTATATGAAGTGGCTGGCAGGGCATACCTATACGCTGCTGGCTTTCCATGTACCGGTAGGAGATTGACCATGCACTGGGAGGGATGGCTGGCTTCCCTGTCCAGTCTGGTTTGTGGCGGCGCATTGTATCTGATGCAGCGGGCCTTGAATAAGCGGGACAGGCAGCAGGCGCAGCGGGAGAAAGAACAGGAACGCCGCCGGGAGGAACGATTGGCTCAGGAGCGCCGGGCGGTGCTTTTACAGCTGAAAATGATAGATGCGGGCAATGCGCTTTCTCATGCCTGCGCCATGGCTTTGAAGCGGGGCAGAGCCAATGGAGAAGTAGAGGCAGCGGAAAAGATGTATGCGGACTGCCGGAAGGCGTATGCCGACTTTATGCAGCAGGCAGCGGTGGAGCATCTTCACGGGGAGTGAGGAGATGCACGGTGCGGGAACTGCGCCTGCGGGGCTTTGCCCCGCAGAGCACGGCGGCAATGCTGCCGTGCGTGCATCCCCCCGTATATCGAATAAACGGGAAAGTTTTTCGGCAGAATAGAGGAGGGAGAGTCGGAGAGAGAATGTGCAATGGATATTCCTTGCCAAACAATGCGGCAGAAGCAATATCTGCATCTTTATGCCGGTGTAAGCATGCTTTTCGGTACTGGCAGCAAAGTCCCATAGTATTTCCGGACGCTCCGCAATGATAGATGAACATAAATCGCTTTTCCCGATAAATATCTGTCGGAAATGAAAAAGACTATAGCCGTATCCGTTGCAAAAAAGCAGAGTTTCTGTCATACTATTAATGCTTATCGGATTTTTCGATTAAACGTGAGCCATCGCTTCTACAGCATTCAGAGCAGCGTCTACTTCATCGGCTGTGTTGGCATAGCCAAGGGAGAAGCGCACTGTTCCTCTGGGGAAGGTGCCCAATATCTTATGGGCAGAGGGAGCACAGTGAAGCCCGCAGCGGGTAAGGATACCGAACCGCTGCTCCAGGGCATCGGCAACCTCGGCGTTGTCTCTGCCCGGAAAATCCAGAGAAATAACGCCCACCCGGTTCTCCATCCCTTGGGGGCCCACTACCGCGATGCTGGGAATAGCTTTCAAACCGGTGAGAAATTGCCTGGTCAGTGCTTCTTCATGTGCCATGAGAGCGGAAAGTCCCTTTTCCTTTATAAAGGAAAGAGCGGCGGAAAGACCGTAATAGCCGGGCAGATTGGGCGTGCCGCTTTCAAACCGATCGGGGAGATAAGGGGGCAGATATTCGCTGTCAGAGGCGCTGCCTGTGCCGCCGGCAATGAGCGGATACAGCCTTTGGGCCAG
>OIEN01000283.1_pt1 | contig 34985 bp, 30 predicted proteins | sample 1581741 | NCBI WGS metagenome assembly OIEN01 (sample SAMN01760944, study PRJEB22395) | human gut metagenome | reverse complement strand
CCGCTAGGTTTTGTCAAGGTAGTATGGCTAAAGCCATCTCCACCTTGACAAAAAACGCTACTAAAAGTATTATCATACCTTGCGTCAAAATTAAAATCTATGAAACAACTACTCAGTAGTATAGCATGAAATCGCTCTCTTGACAAGCTGTTTGAATGATTGTAAAATGAAAATGGGTGATGAAAAATTGAAAAGGAAAGTTGAAAAAACAGAGCAAAAAGTTGTATATAAATCTAATAAGAAGTTGATAAAGAAAATGCTCATTTGGGGATTAGTAATTGTTCTTGTGATTGTCTTTGCAGCTCCAGTTAAGTATGGAATTACAAAGCTATACTATAATTCTTGGAAACAGTACAAAGTAGAAGATTATAATTTTAGTTTTAAGCTTCCTAGAGCTTTTAAAGAACAAGAAGTTACAGTAAAAAAAACGAGTATGAATTTATCTTCACTTATTAATGAAAGTATTTCTGGCGAGCTTACAGAACTTTTGAAAAAGCCAGATAGTGTATATCGTGGTGGAAATATTTTAAATGGAGTTAGTATGCTAATTCAATGTCTTAAAACTCCAAGGACAACAAGGACTTTAGACGAGATCGCAGATAGTCATGAAATTTTGTTGGAAATTAATTATGGAGATAATTATGAAGTTAAAGAAAAAAGTAGGGAGCAAGTAGTTGTATTTGGTACTGATTCTATGAAGACTGTTTCAACGATAGTAAATGCTAAAGAAAGTAATCTTTATGTTAGTTATTTGATTCCTAAAGAAGATATGGAAATTACGATTATGTTTTATGGATCTGAAAAAAGTATAACTGAAGCAAGTGAGCAAATAGAAAAAATAATTGCAAGTGTGAAATAAGAAATTTGTTACAGTTTAGCTTAAAAAAAACAGGTATGAGGTCTGATAAAACTTTTATCCGCAAGGCTTTGTCAAGGTAGTATTGCTGACGCAATCTCCACCTTGACAAAATTGCTCCTAAAAGTGTTATCAGACCTCATACCTGTTTTTTTTAAAGGCTGAACTATAATAAATTTTTTCTGATACATAATTAGGCACACATAAATTTTGATATGTAAAGTGATTGAAACATAATAGATTTATACAATTTTTATCTGCCTACAAACCCTTGATACAGGCGGATATGGACATAAAAGCTTTCTAAAAAACTTATTTAAAAAATTTCGATTTTTATGTTGTAAAAAATTTTTGGTATGATTATAATGGAAGTATAAATTTTGAATGGAAGTGAAAACAAAATTTTAAGCTTACAAAAGAAAAAATTAACAAAAATAACCAATGATGAATACAAATTATTAGGAAAACATATGAGGGGGTAAAGAAAATGAACGTAATTAAATTAAAAAGAGAGAACAACACATTAGACATTGCCCTAATGGTTGAGTCAATGGCAAAAACAGAAAGACAAGAGTATGATGAATCTGCTATTGTTGATGCTTTGATAAGAGAAGCGAACTGTGACAAAGCTCTCGCAAAGGAGGTTGCTGGAATCGTTACAGAAAGATTAATGAATGCAAATCTTGCTGTTGTTAGCACATCCCTTATAAGATCAATGGTTAATAATGTATTACTAGAAAAAGGCTTAAATAAAGAATTAAAAAATAATTCAGAAGCTTCAATACCTTTTTACAACATCACAGAGATAATAGAAAACGCAAACAAAGAAAATGGTAATACTGCACACAACCCAGAATCTATCAACTTAACACTTGCAGAGAGAATACTAAAAGAATATGCATTAAAAAATGTATTTGATCCAGATATTTCTGCTTCACATTTGTCTGGTGAAATTCATATTCATGATTTAGGAATGATAGATAGATTTTATTGTTCTGGTCACTCACCAGAATATGTAAAGAAAAATGGACTTAGAAATATTCCAACAATCCCATCAAATTCAAAACCTGCAAATAGTGCAAATGTTTTAGCAAGACATATTTGCTCATTTACACAATTCTTACAAGGACAATTTGCTGGTGCTATTGGTTGGGAAGCAATAAATGTATTTTTTGCTCCATTACTTGTTGGAATGAATTATACAGAGATAAAACAATTAGCACAAACGTTAATATTTGACCTATCACAACTTGCAGGTGCAAGAGGTGGTCAAGTTGCATTTTCAGATTTTAACGTTTATGCTTCAATACCAAATCACTATAAAACAGTTTATGCTATGGGACCAAAAGGAAAATATATGGTTACAGACGAGCTTGATAATATCTTTAGATTTGATACTCAAGAAGAGACAAAAGCATTTGCTGAAGAAAACGGTTATAGAATTTTAACTTATGGAGATTTTGAAAAAGAGTCAAGATTATTTGCTAAAGCAATCTTAGAAGTGGTTGGAGAGGGCGATGCAGATGGTATGCCATTTGCATTTCCAAAAATAAATCTTCACATAAACGAAGAATGTTTTACAGATCCAAAAACAAAAGCACTTCTTATGGTTGCTTGTGAATCTTCTAGTAAAAATGGTTGCCCATATTTTATATTTGATAGAAATGCTTTTTCAGTTTCACAATGTTGTAGATTGAAAATTGATTTTTCTGAAGAAGATAAAAAACTAATTAACACTCCAGAAGAATTAAGATTTGTCGGAGGACAAAACGTTTCTATAAATATGCCAAATATTCCATTAAAAGTTGGCAAAAATATGGAAGCTTTTTATAAAGAGCTAGAGCACAGAATGGAGATAGCTGCAAGAGCACACATTCAAAGACAAAATTATGTTTGGAAATTAGCGAGCTTAGAGAATTCACCACTTAGCTTCTATGCTAAAGGAATGGATGGAAAAGCATATGTTAGACTTAAAAATATTTCTTATTTGATTGGTATAGTTGGATTAAATGAATGTGTTTATAATTTAATTGGTGAACAATTACACGAGTCAGATGAAGCTTATATGCTTGGCTTAGAGATAATTTCATTTATGTATCAAAAGACAAAAGAATTATCTAAAAAATATGGTATAGCAATAAAGCTTGAAGAAACACCTGCAGAAAGCACAGCTGGTAGATTTGCTAAACTTGATATTAAAAAATATGGTGATCTTGCTTATCACAAAGAAAATCAATTTGGCGTATACTATACTAACTCAGTTCATTTTGCTGCAGATAGCGATGTGGATTATATTACAAGACTACAAAAGCAATCTAAATTCCATACTTTAGTAGAAGCTGGAAGCATGATTCATATTTGGTCTGGTAATAATACGCCAAGTCCAAAAGCAATATATAATTTGCTAGAAACGACTTGGTATAAAACAAAATGTGTTCAATGGGTTTTATCTCCAGAGTACACATTATGTCATGATTGTGGCACTAAGAGTAATGGTCTTTTAGAGCAATGTCCAAAGTGTGGAAGCATTAACCTAAGAGGCGTTACAAGAATTACAGGATACTATGTATTCATAGATAAATTTAACAGTTCTAAGCGTGCTGAACTTGCCGATAGATTAAGAGAAAATATTGATAGAGAGCAAGTCGCAAAGCAGCAAGAAGAAATTGATAAATTAGCTAACTAAGGAGGAAAATAAAATGGTAAAAACATATACACTACCAAACTGTCCAATGTGTGAAGAATTAAAGTCATATATGAGAAATAGTCATATAAATTATGAGGAAGCAAATGTTGAAAGTGATCCAAGAGCTTTAGCAAGAATGACAATGGAAGGAATAGAACAATATCCAGCTGTAGAAATAAATGGTATGATTTACTCTGGTGATGTTAGTGAATTAAAAAATATAGTTTCAAGATAGTAAATAGACTTTAATAGGAGAATTGTTTTAAGAGTAAAGCAATTCTCCTACATATTTATAAAAAAGCTATCTTATGTGCCATTAAAGATGGCATATTTTTTGCTTATATGATAGTGATATGCGTAAGTTATTAGGAGGACAAGCAAATGATAAAATCGGTTATATGGTCCAGCATGATAGATTATCCTGATAATGTTTGTACAACATTGTTTACTGGAGTTTGCAATTTTGATTGTGAATTTTGCTATAATAAAGGACTTTTAAAAGAGAAAGAATTAAATTTCGAAAAAGATATATTTCCAAAACTAATGGAAAGAAAAGATTTTATAGATCATGTTATAATTTCTGGTGGAGAATGCACTATTCATCCAGAGTTTGAGAAAATAGTAAATAGGTTATATGAAAATGGATTTAAAATAGGCATTCATACAAATGGTTATGCTCCAGAAATATTAGAAAGAATAATTGATAAAATAGATTTTATAGGTATGGATATAAAAAATGATTTTGATAATTATGATGAAATAACAAATATACAAGTAGACACAGACAAGATAAAAAAGTCAGTTGATTTAATTTTAAATTCAAAAGTGAAATATGAGTTTAGGACAACTGTTTATCCTAAGTATGTAAGTATGGAAAATCTTATTAGCATCGCCAAATACTTAAAAAATGCAGGTGCTAAATCTTATGTGCTTCAAAATTATTTTGACCACAACAAAACTGTAATACCATATTCTACAGAAATGTTAAAAGATATGCAAATGTCATGTCAAGAAATTATACCAACTAAGTTAAGAGGAATTGTTTAAAATTAATAAGTGGTATAAATTATATTGCAAAATTAAAATATAAAAATTTTAGGTAGAATTAAGGAGGGAGTAATAAAATGAATGCTGTCATAGAAAAAGGATTGGAAGCAAATCCAAATATGAAATTAAATGACGATCAAGAGCATGTTCAAAAAATATTAAAAGCTTTGGAAATAAAAGATGGATATTGTCCATGCGTTTTAGCTAAAAACGAAGATACAATTTGTCCTTGTAAGAAAATGAGGGAAGAAAATAAATGTTGTTGCAAGTTGTACATAAACAAAGATTAAGAATATTTTTATAATTGTTGACTTTTTATTAGAAAGTTGGTAGACTATATCTATTATTTGACGTAGAAATTAGTAATTTTATATTTGGAAATAAGAGACTTTGCGGTGGGTGAAAGCAGAGCAATAATATAAAGTGAATTACCTGTTGAATCGGTTACGCGTTATAGTTATTTTGAGTGCATAACAAGTATTATGAATTAAGGTGGTACCACGGGCATTTAGCTCGTCCTTAAAATTCATAATACTTTTTTTGTGAAATTTTATTATTAAGGAGTGAAAAATATGAAGCTATACGATGAGTTAGTTTGGAGAGGACTTATTGAAAGCATTACAGATGAAGAAGTAATTGAAAAAATAAATAATGGAGGTTTGACTTTTTATATTGGAACAGATCCAACAGGTGATAGTCTTCATATAGGACATTACTCAACTTTTTCAATGGCATTTAGATTAAAAAAAGGTGGTCATAATCCTATTTTATTAGTAGGTGGTGGAACTGGTGCAATCGGTGACCCTAAGCCTAGTGCAGAAAGACCTATGATAACGTTGGAACAACTTGACTATAACTATAAAAAACTTAGAAAACAAGTTGAAGAAATATTTGGATTTGAAGTTGTAAATAATTTTGATTGGATTTCAAAAATAAATACTATAGATTTTCTAAGAGACTATGGAAAATATTTTAATATTAACTATATGTTAGATAAGGAAACTGTTAAAAGTAGACTTGAGTCTGGAATAACATATACAGAATTTTCTTACATGATATTACAAGCTTTAGATTTTTTACATTTATATGAAGAAAAGAACTGTACTTTACAAATTGGTGGTTCAGATCAATGGGGAAATATAACATCTGGAACAGAATTAATTAGAAAAAAAATCGGTGGCACAGCTTACGGAATTACAATGCCACTAATTACAAAATCAGATGGAACAAAATTTGGTAAGTCAGAAGGAAAAGCAATTTGGCTTGATAAAGAAAAAACATCTTCTTATGAGATGTATCAATTTTTCTTAAATGTAGAAGACTCAATGGTTATAAGTTATTTGAAAAAACTAACATTTTTATCTGTTGAAGAAATTGAAGAATTAGAGAAAAAACATTTAGCAAATCCTGAACTAAGAGAAGCACATAAAGCATTAGCTCGTGAAGTTATAACATTTTTACATGGAGAAGAAGAATATAATAAAGCTGTTAGAATTAGTGAGTCATTATTCAAAGGAGATATAAAGAGCTTAAGTTTAGAAGAAATTAACGAAGGATTTAAAGATGTTCCAAACTTTGAATTAAAAGAAGAAGCACTAATAGATATGCTAGTTAATAATTCTATAGCAAACAGTAAAAGAGAAGCAAGAGAATTCTTAAAAGCTGGTTCTATAACACTAAACGGCGAAAAAGTTACAGATGAAAACATGATGATAACACCAGAAATAGCAATCGGAGGAAAAGCAATAATCGTTAGAAAAGGTAAGAAGAAATATTACTTTGGAAAATTTTAATTTCTAAATCATTGATGGTAATTGTAAAAAAATAAGAAAGACAGACCTTAAAAATATCAAGGTCTGTCTTTTTGCTTACAATCTGTAAAATTCTATTTCCTAATATTTATACTATGATATCACATAGCTCAAAATCTATTACTTTTTTTAAATCTTCTAATGTAACCTCGACTTGGTATCCTATTTTTCCGCCACTAAAGATGATAGATGGAAAGTTTTGGGCAGAGTCGTTTATTACGGTTTTGAAAAATTTTTTCATTCCTATAGGTGAACAGCCACCGTGGATATAGCCAGTAAGAGACAATAGGTCTTTTTGTTTTAACATTTCTATTGATTTTTCATTTACACTCTTTGCAGCTTTTTTTAGGTCCAGTTCTTCGGCTACTGGAAGTAGAAATACATAGTGGTTTCCAGATTTTCCAGTTGTTACTAGTGTTTTGAAAACTTGTTTTTCGTTTTGGTTTAAAACTCTAGCAACATCGACACCACTTACAGCATCAGTATCTGCATAAAAGTAGTGCTTGTAATTGATCTTATATTTATCTAAAATTCTCATTACATTTGTTTTTTCGTTCATAGTAGATATGATTCCTCCTTTAGAATGTTTGTATAAAGCTTTATCAATTGTAAATTTTAAAAATAATATATAGTTTTTTGAAAATTTTTGCAATAGAATTGATTGAAATTAGGTATAATTAGTATATAATTATTTTTGCAGAATTTATTATATATAGAGGAAGGAGAACTTTTAGTATGAGAAATATTATTTTAGATGTAGAAGGAATGGCTTGTGGAGGCTGTGAGAAGAGAATCCAAAATGCACTTTTAAAGGTAGAGGGAGTTAAAGAAGTGGTAGCAAATCATACTACTGGAAAGGTTAATTTGACAATTGATGATACTATAGATGAAAAAAGATTAAAAAATATAATTTCTGAATTAGGCTTTAAAGTAATGTGATAAAAACCCTGAAAAATAGCCGGTTTCAAATAAAATATAATAAAAAAATTATGTATGAATTTGTGCAAGATTTTTTTTATTTGCTTAAAAAATTGGTAACAGCCTAAAAAAAAGTTTACAAAAAGTATTGACAAAATTAAAAAATGTTAATATAATACGACGTGTTCGAATGAAACAAATAACCGACCTATTATTTTAGGAGGTGAATCGAAAAAAGATGGATACTTCTTGAGAGCGTTAAGAGCCATTTTTAGTGTAAGAGACAGAAAATATTGCTAGCATTTTGCTAACAATATCACCACAATCGACTAAGATAGGGGGAACTCAACATGAAAAAGTTTTTTGCGATTCTCGTTGCTATCGTTCTGACTCTGGCCATGTCCAGCGTTGCTTTCGCTGATGCTCCGGCTTGCAATCATGACACTCCGCCGCACGACTATGAGCAGTCTGTGACCGTAACTGTCATTGGTGCGACTACCGAAGGCACGCAGGGTGATGACGTTGTTCGTCTGCCCAGTGAATATCACATCCGTGTGGTCTGGGATAAGACTGATGGTAAATACAATGCCACCAAGACTGATGGTAATGAAGCTGGCTCTTTCAAGAACTTCATTTGGAATTGCACTAAGCTGCAGTTCGAAGTGAACCGTACTGGCACGACTGGCGAAGGTGGAGCGGACATTCGTGAGGGCAACTGGGTTACTAAGCCTGCGGTCAAGTTCGAAGTTACTAACGCTTCGACTCCGGACCTCAAGATTTATGCTCAGCCGTCCCTGAAGGGTAACGATACGTGGGCTGGTCTTATGCTTGCTCCTTCCATTACTAGCCAGAATACCTCGGTTGGTAAGCAGAAGATTGAGCCTGTCAAGAAGGCCAACATGGGTACTGGTGAGAATTCCTATGAGCAGGGTGCTAGCACTACGCATGCTGACCATAACCACAACGTTTTCGCTTATGAGTACACCCTCAATTGGGACTATAATAAGCTGAACGAAGCGGCTCTGGCTGGCTACGTCAATGGCACTGGCACGCAGACTCTGACCAACACCTTCGTGGTGACTGTCACTGCCAACTGATAACGACTGACTTTTTGGGGAGATTGATTTTTATCAATCCCCCCTTTTTGTTACTTGGATATGGTATGGTCCAATTATAGTTTAAGGTATTTAATTCACATAAGTAAAATTTTTAGAATAAGTCTGTTTATACATAAAAAGTAACCTTAACTAGAGTTACATAAAGTTAGAAAAGTGTTGACATAAATTAAAATGTGAAGTATAATAACACCGTATCTAAAAATGGTAGAACTGAAAGAACAGTTTCTTTTGGTGATGTTCTTTTGGTTTTACAAATCGATCAACTAGAGGAGGGTTAACATGAAGAGAGTTCTGGTAATGTTCTTGGCAATGGTACTGATTATGTCTTTTAGCATGAGTTCGGCTTTTGCAGTTGACATCTTGCCGAAAGACGGAAAAGATGAAGCGACCGAGGCACCGACTGAACCCTTGGCAACACCTGACCCACGTGCTGTTTCTGTTGGAGGAGACAGAACGGAGTTTGTAGAAAATGGAGAAGGTGAAGACAAAGGAACCGTGTGGATTTCTTGGAATGGTCAGGGATATGCGAAGTATGGTTGCACGACTGCATCAATCAACTACACGAATCCGAGTGCATCCAACATTGGTGTTACCCTTAAAGTTGCCATTTTCGACCGTGATTTGATCACGTATTTTGGTACTACTTTTAGACCAGAAGAAGAAATCAACGAACTGGCAGTTAAGGGATATGAGGCTTTGCAGAATGGAATCAATATTGCTGTAGCTACTAATCTCATTTCTCAAGGGTATTTTGAGGGCTACAATGAGGCGGGAGCTGCTACCTTTGACAAGGAGAAGCTTGCCGAAGAGCTGAGCAAGGTTGGTTTTATTGGCAAGACTAAGGAAGAACTCATTAACCTTACCGAAGAAGATGTGTATGAATTTGATGAAGTGACCAAGCTTACTCTTGCACAGCTTGGTGGATATAGCTTTGCTGAATTCTACATGGTAATTGGTGAGGCTGGTGTGGTAAATCCTGGATATGCACTTTACGAGGTAGATTTGCATACACTTCCTGATAAGGTAGCCATTCCTAAGGGTGCGTATGATGCCGTCTTTGTGCTTCAGGGATATGATGAAGAAAAGAACCAGCTTTCGGATTTCTTTATTCATCTTCCGATTGTCCTGAACATCGAAGAAGATTTGCCTGAGGAACTGCAGGTTGAGTATGGTATTACTTTGGCCGAAAGAATTGATAACTAATAAGATTTAGGTTTGAGAGTGTTGACTTTTTGTCAGCACTCTTTTGTTAATTTATGAGAAAAAATCAGTTCTATTTGAAAGGCAAAAATGTCAGTAAGCGAATACTAGCAGTATTATCTTCAAAAGATTTACATAAAATTATTTAAAAGTATTGCAAGTGCAATGTATTCATGGTATAATGGCATAGCCAATGTTAATAATTATGTAAAGGAGGAAAGCGCAATTGCACTTTAAGAAGGTTACTGATTGTGAGAAAGTGGACGACATTTTAAAAAGGAGGCATGGTGAATCTATGAAAACTAGAACTCTTAGACGGTTGATTTCGATTGTCCTTTCGGTTTTCATGCTTATCGCTTGTATCCCGCTTAATGCTTTGGCAGAAGAGGTTGTGCAGGCACCACCGGTAACTGTTTCTTCTGATTTGCCTGAAGATGCTGTTATTAAGGTAACAGAGAAGACTGAAACGGGGGACGATGTTCCTGGCGAGCAGCCGAAGACTGAAACGGGGGATGATGTTCCTAACGAGCAGTCGAAGACTGAAACGGGGGATGATGTTCCTAACGAGCAGCCGAAGACTGAAACGGGGGATAATGTTCCTAACGAGCAGTTGAAGACTGAAGTAGGAAACGATGTTCCTGTCGAGCAACCGAAGACTGAAACGGGTATTGAAAAAACTGTTGAAAATCAGAATGACGATGATCAGCAGGGCGAAAATCAGGACGAGCAGCCTGCAACCAACGACGAAGTCATCAAGATTAGCGTTACGGTTGATGGTGTAACTTCTGAATATGAGCCTAATACTAAGGTTAACCTTGGTACTCCGACTAAGGAAAATTACATTTTCATTGGTTGGAACATCAAGGTCGGCGGAGGCACTCTGAACGGCAACATCTTTACTGTTCCCGAGAGCGGTGAAGTTGTGATTGAATCGATGTGGAAAGGTGTTGAAGTCTCTCTCGTAATTTATTACGTGGATGAGAAAGGTAAGACTCTTGCGGCTACTGATGAATACGATCTTCTTTACGGAGATAACGTGGTAGTCAGCAGTCTGGACGGAAATTACAATCTTCCGTCTGTGGTTGGTTACAGCCCCATTAAGGCCACGAGAAGAGGTACTTCTGATAAGGTTGATTTCAATGGTAGCAATGACACGGCAAGCTTCGTTAACTTTGTCGAAGGATTTAATCCTATCGTCAAAAATGAAGTATTTAATGTCATTTATGCTCCCAATGAGTTCAGCTATACTGTCAAGTATTTCCTTGAAAACCTTGATGGAAGCTATAGTGAAGATACTAGTAAGCAGGTAAATGACAATGGTATTTTTGGTCATACGATTTTGGCTTCGAGCTACAATGGTGAAGTCTTTGACGGCTTTACCTATGATCATGCTTCTGCCGATAGTGTTGTAATTACCGAGGGAACGAATACCTTGGAACTTTACTATACTAGAAATTCGTATAACCTTTTTTATCAGGTCAACGAATCTGCTAGCAGAGCACTTTCGAAGAAGTATGGCGAGGGTGTGAACTTAAGCGAGCTTGGAACTCCCACTCGTGTTGGTTACAATTTCAAAGAGTGGAGAATTACCAGCGAAACTGGTGAACTCTTTGATGCCTCTAACTTCTCGATGCCGTCTCACGACGTATTCTTAGTTGCTACTTGGACGCCTGGACAGGCTACCTACACTGTTAACTACTGGATTGAGTCTCTCGAATCAGCTCAGGCTTGGACTGATGCCCATCATGCAGATGGTGTTGATGCTACGCCTACGGGTTGGACGTTTGTCGATTCTGTCTCTGGCAGAACTGGCACAGTTGAGAGTATCATTACTTCCGATATGGTAACTAGCAGTGTTCCTAGTGGCTTTGACACTACCCATTATCGTTATCACTCGATGGATACGAATGTTGCAATCAAGCCTGACGGCACTACTGTTGTAAACGTTTTCTTTGCGGCAAAGGTATATAGTTACCATTTCCACAAAGAGAATGGTAGTGATTATACATTTACCTCTGGTGGTAAGAATCATCCGAAAGGTCTGATGTATAACAAGTGGGCAACCAGCAACATGGACTACTGGCCTTATAACAACGGTAATACCGTGATTGCCTGGCATTTGAATTCTACGACCGGTTCGATTTATACGGCAACGACTTCGTTCAAATACGATGTTGTTGACACTATTCAGCTTTATTACGGTACTGGCACTTCGCGAAGTGTCGTGTACGCAGTTAAGCAGAATACTGACGGTACGTATCCTTCGAACTATCAGGCGGCATCATACCAGTATGTTCAGTTCTGGGGATTCAACAATTGTAACATCATTATGAGAGAGAGCCGGCTGCCTGTTGGTTTTAGGTATGACCAGATTCTCTCTGATAACGGATGGGTACACTTCGAAAAGGACTGGGTAGCTAACGACAAGGGTAAGGTTTTTTACACCGATAATGGCAATACTGGTTACGTCTACATTAGAATCGCTCGACTTGAGTACACTCTTTCGTTTAGCGATGGTAACCAGATTGTCCAGAACTATCCGGGTATTCGCTTCGAGGACAAGCTTAGCACGAAGCAGGTACCTAGCATTGTAGCTCCGTCTGCTTTTGAAGATTACGAGTTCATCGGATTCAAAGCAGAGTACAATGGTGCTATCTATAATGGCACAACACCTGAGGAAGCCTTCAGAGCATTTTACACTTCGGTTGGAGATAAAATGCCGGCTAACAACGTGGTGCTGACTGCTGTTTGGAAAGCTCCTATCTACAATGTAAAGTTCTATACTGACGATACTCTGGTCGATGAGTATGCAAGTGAGAGCAATATTCCGAAGGGCAACAAGGTAAGCCAGAATATTGCTGAACCCACCAGAGATGGTTACAATTTCGCTGGTTGGTGGTATCTTGAAGATGGGGTTGAAAAGCCTTACTTCTTGAGTATGCCGATTATCAAGGACATGGTAATTTACGCGAAATGGGTTCCGCTTGCAAACGTGGTTACTATCACAGTTAATCATGTCTTGAAGAATCAGGATGGTAGCGAAACTACGTATTCTACCGAAAGCAAAAATGGTGTGGTTGGTTCGTCTGTGGCACTGAGTGCTATTGAAATCGATGGCTATTGGCCTGAGATTTTGGCTACCAACTATACTATTAAGGCGACGGGTAACGAGTACACTTTCTACTACTCCCCTGCTACTTCTGTCCAGTACACGGTGAAATATCTGCGTGCTGGTACGGATGAAGAAGTAGCTGCAACTGATGTGCTCATGTCTGAGCCTGGTACCATTTCTATCGTGGCACATGCCAAGATTGTTTATGGTGCGACGCCTGACTTCTCGAGCAAGACTTTGAAGCTTACTTCCAATCCGGAAAACAACGTGCTGATTTTCTACTACGAATTCAGTAACGAAGACAAGATTAGCTACACTGTTGAGTACTACTTTGAAAATGCTGATTCGACCTATACTCGCGATGATTCTCTTACCACTATTGTTAACGATGTAACTCAGTGGCAGAAAATTAATCGTGAAGATATCGATTTCGGACATTTTGATGAGTATGTACTGAATGACACTCTGACCACTTCTCTTCCGACTTATGCAAATCCCAAGGGTACGGTAATTCGTATCTACTACGACCGAGTCATGTACAAGGTAACGTATAGATACACTACCGAAGTGCCTACTGGTGCAGAGAATGCTGAACTTCCGGCAGAAGCTTCCTACAAGTGGGGAACTACTGTGACGGTTGCTGGTGTGCCTACTGCACCGAAGGGATATACGTTTGTTGGTTGGACTATGGTCAATAGCGATGTGACTGTTGCAAATGGAAACTTTGAGATGCCTCATGAGGATGTTATCCTTGAGGGTGCGTTCGTCCAGGAAGACTATTGGATTGAGGTTGAATGGACCTACGTCGATGGCGTCTACTGTGGCGGTGAGTACAAGTGGGACTGCGATAAGCTCGAATACGTCTACTCTAGCGGAGCAAGATGGAAGACAGAGCCTAGCGTGAGTGTTACTGTTACTAACTACGGTAGCAAGTCTGTGAACCTAAACTTCAGCGACAATGGACACGCATGGGATAACTATCTTACTGCTGGTATCCAGAGTAAGACCGATGTGCTTGATGGCAACGGCTCTTCCAAAACACTTACCTTTGCGGGTAGTGATTTTGCTTGGAACTTCGATGTACTGAATGCGACTGCACTTGATGCGGCACTCAATATCGCTGAAGGTTTCAAGGTCGAGCAGAATACCTTCAAGCTGAGCGTTACTGCGGCGTAATTGCTAAAGTAACATTTACTTCAAAAGAAGTCATCCTATTTTAGGATGGCTTCTTTTTTGTGTGATATGGTGGAATTACTTAGTTAATTTGTGGAATTTTATTTGCACGAAAGTTACAGAAATAATTGACATAACATAGAACGCATGATATAATTGCACACGTATAGATGATTACAAAGAACTGACCGACTGATTTGGAGGGATGTAAATTGAGGGATTCGTAGTTTTGAATGTTCTGCATATTGGTGATTGATTTCACAGGTTTGACGGAGCTTTCAAAGAAGTTGATGGTAACTAGGACAATAACGGACAGAAAAGAAAGGTGGATAATAACATGGTAGACAACTGCATTCTGAAGGCTTTGGAATCTCACAATGACGTTGCAAAGAAGATTATCGAAGAACGTAACTGCAAGGCTAAGGAAGATATCAAAAACTTCCTTTTGGCTATTATCAGCAAGTTCCCTGAGGACGAGAAGCTTAGCCTTACGATTGAAGGTCTGCTTACTGTAGATAGGATTACGGTTGCTGGGCTTCGTTGTCTTGAGACTGGCGAGAGCATCCAGTTTGAAATGAAGGTAGATGCTTTCTGGCTTGAAAAGTATATGGTTGATGAACTGGGTGCAAGGTCTGACGACCACATTGCTTGGTATTTCGGGTAATTAAATAAATGGCACGTATGTGGGGTATCTATTAACATACGTGCCATTTTACTTGTTAACCACTTTCGGACTAATGAAAGGAGGCTGCAATATGGAAACTGATGGTATTGTGAACTCTGAACTTGTATCTAAAAATGTTAGTTGGATTTATGAGGTTGGTCGTGAAGAACCTGAAATCCAGGGTTCTGGATCTAGTTGGTACAATGTTATTAGAACCAGAGATGAGGCCGAAGTGTTTAGACTTTTTAAAGAGAAGGCTTATTACAACTATATTTTGCGCTCTCGTAAAGAAAATGGTCGAATTATTCGTCAGTATTATAATTTCCGTTCTAAGACTTGGAACGAGGACTAAACTAAAAAATCTCATTACTGCTTTTTTAGCAGTAGTGGGATTTTTTTATAATTTGAAAATCACAGAATTTCTTATTGTCTAGGAAAATAGATAGATTTGGTAATTAGAAAATTAAATTATATAATTGAAAAAATAAATTTAAATTGTTAAAATAAAGACGAGCATGAGGTATTAAAAGTATGAATAAACAATAATACTATAGGAGGTAAGTTTATGGAAAAATCAAAAGTATATTTTTCAAGAGAACTGACAAAAGAAAATGTAGTTAATATGTATAAAAAACTTGGAGTAGATTTAAAAGGTAAGGTTGCAGTAAAGGTTCATTCTGGAGAAGAAGGAAATCAAAATTATTTAAAACCTGAGTTTTTTGAAGATATCGTAAAGTGCGTAAATGGTACTGTTGTAGAATGTAATACAGCTTATGAAGGAATGAGAAATACGACCGAGAAGCATAAAGAATTAATTAAAAACCATGGTTGGACAGAGCTTTTTGATGTAGATATTATGGATGCAGAAGAAGAGATGGAGTTAGATATTCCAAATGGAAAGGTTATTAAGAAAAATTTTGTTGGAAAGCATTTGGAAAATTATGATTCGATGCTTGTAGTTTCACATTTTAAAGGTCATCCAATGGGTGGATTTGGTGGAGCTCTTAAAAATATATCAATAGGAATTGCTTCATCTCATGGAAAAGCATATATACATGGAGCAGGGGTTCCGGAAAATCTTTGGACTGCTAAGCATGATTTGTTTTTAGAATCAATGGCTGATGCTGACAAATCAATTGTTGATTATTTTAAAGGCAATATCGCTTTTATAAATATTATGTGTAATATGTCTGTTGACTGTGATTGTTGTGCTGTAGCTGAAGATCCATGTATGAAAGATATTGGAATACTTGCATCACTAGACCCTGTGGCTTTGGATCAGGCTTGTGTAGATTTGGTGTATAATTCGGATGATCCTGGAAAGAATCATTTGATTGAGAGGATTGAAAGTAGGAATGGGTCGCATACAATTGATGCGGCTTATGAACTTGGAGTAGGTAATAAGGAATATGAACTAATCGAAGTGTAAGGAAATTCCGATATATAGTAATTGAATTGCCGAAAGGGGATTGATAAAACTTTTATCCGCAAGGCTTTGTCAAGGTAGTATTGCTGACGCAATCTCCACCTTGACAAAATTGCTACTAAAAGTGTTATCAATCCCCTTTCGGCAATTCAATTACTATATATCGGAATTTTATAGAAAAATAATAATGAATTTAAATTCACTATTGACAAATTTTAGTAACGGGTGTATTATACCTAATAGTGAATTAAAGTTCATTTTTAAAAAGAGGTGTTATTTTTGCAAAAGTTGAAGGAAGATATTAAACAGAAGATTATAGAAGTTGGTAAGTTGAGGTTTAGAAGGGAAGGGTATGAGAATACTTCTATGAAAGATATCGCAAGTGATGCTGGAATAAGTACTGGAAATATTTATAGATATTTTTTGACGAAGAAGCATTTGTTAAATGAGATTTTAAAAGAATTGGAAATTGAGATTGAAGATTTTTTTAGTAAGATTCCTTCTAATTATGAAGAGATTAAATCGCATGAGATTTTTGATTTGATGATTGATATGACTTTGAATATTGCTGAAACGAAAGGTGATACTTTGAAGGTGATGTTTAAATGTGAAAATGAAAATCAGTTTGTAGAGTTTAAGTCAAAGGTTTTGGAGATGTTTATTAGCAAGATGTTTGAAATAGCAAAAAGTATAAAGAAGGAAAATATTGATATGACACTTTGTGAAGCTATGGCAAGGGCTCAGTTTGAAGGGTTTATATTTATTGTAAAGTCTAATATAGATGATACTCAAAAACTAAAGAAGAACTTAATGATATATGAAAAACTAATGATAGAAAATTTGGGAGAAAGAGTTTTGGAAGTGGTTAAAAAATGATAGAAAAATTATCTAGATTTGTTGTAAAAAATAGAAATAAGATAGGTGTATGCTTTATAGTTGCAATAATAGTTAGTCTACTACTTATACCTATGGTAAGGATTAATTATGATTTATCTGAGTATGTGCCTAATAGTGAACGTGCAAAGCGAGGCTTAAATATAGTTGATGAAGAGTTTGGTATGCAGTGCTTTGCAAGGGTAATGGTAAATAACGTAAGTTTGGTAGAAGCGAAGGAATATAAAGATAAGATAGAAAAAATTGATGGTGTCGATATGGTCTTATGGCTTGATGATGAGGTAGATATTTATAGACCTGTTGAATTTATTTCGGAAGATGTACTTGCTGATTATTATAAAGATGGAAGTGCACTTTTTGAAGTAATGTTTGATGAAGATGAATATTCGTCTAAAACTAATAAGGCTGTTGAAGAAATAAAAAATATATTACCAGAGGACAGTAATTTGATAGGTTCTGCTGTTGATACAAAATCTGCACAAGATACAGTACAATCTGAGGTAAGTAAGGTAATGGTTATATTAGTTCCAGTAGTAATTATTATTTTGATATTAACTACTGATTCTTACCTTTCACCGCTTTTGTTTATGGCAGTTATTGGAACGTCTATATTTCTTAATATGGGTACGAATGTGTTTTTAAAACACGTTTCGTTTTTAACATATAGTATTGTTGCAGCATTGCAACTAGCTGTTTCGATGGATTACTCAGTTTTCTTGTTACATGAATTTGAAACGGAAGATAAAAGTAATTTGGAAGAAGCGATGGTTAGGACACTAACTAAATCTTGCGTATCTATATTATCTAGTGCGACAACGACTATAGCAGGATTTTTAGCATTGGTATTTATGGGATTTACTATAGGTAAAGACATGGGACTTGTTTTTGCAAAGGGAATAGTATTTAGTTTGCTTTCAGTAATATTCTTCATGCCTTGTTTGATACTTAAGTTTTATCCTTATGTAGAAAAAACTCGTCATAAATCTTTTATGCCTAACTTTAATAAATTTGCAAAATTAATGACAAGAATATCTTATTTGTTGATTGCTGTAGTTTTAATTATTGCAATCCCATCTTATATAGCTCAAAAACAAAATGTGTTTTTGTATGGTTCTTCATCTTTTGGTGGTGGCGAAGGTACAAAGGTTTATGAGGATGAAAAGAAGATTGTTGAAAAGTTTGGTAGAAGTAACCCAATGATAATATTAGTTCCTACAGGAGATTATATTTCTGAAAAAGAAATGGTTTCTGAAATAGAAGATTTGGATGTTGTAAGAAAAGTTCAGTCTCTTGCAAATTTGGTAGGAGAGGGAATTCCAGATAGTTTTGTTCCAGTAGATAACTATCAAAAATTTAGAACAGAAAATTATTCAAGAGTTTTAATATATTTAAGAACTTCGTCAGAGAGTGATTTAGCTTTTGAAAGTGTAGAAAAGATAGAAAAAATAACTCAAAAATATTATGGTGATAATTATGAAATAACAGGTGTTATTCCAATAACAATGAATATTAAGGAAGTAGTAAATGCCGACTATAATATAGTAAATCTTTTATCGATAGGACTTGTTATGATTATATTATTGCTTACATTTAAGTCTATTGCACTTCCTATACTTTTAACACTTGTAATTGAATGTGGAATATTTATAAACATGGCAATTCCATATTACGTTGGCGATTCGATGATGTTTTTAGGTTACTTAATAGTAAGTTCAATTCAGCTTGGTGCAACTATTGACTATGCTATTTTGTATACGAATAATTATTTGACATTTAGAAAGACAAAGGCTAAGAGAACGGCATCGCAAATGGCTGTTGATAAAAGTTTGCCATCTATTATAACTTCTGGTGGAATACTAGTATGTGCGGCTTACTTGATAAAGTGGTGTTCTACTATTAATGCTGTTTCAGAGATTGGTAATTTGATTGGTCGTGGAACTTTACTAAGTATGTTTTTAGTAATCTTTTTCTTACCACATGTACTTGTTTTGTTTGATAAAATTATTGAAGTTACAAATTTTGAAAATATTAAAAAGAGAATGGAAGCAAGAAAAAATAAAAGAAAGGAAGTAAAGTAAGATGAAAAGATGTGTTGCGAGTTTACTTGTTATAATGATTTTAGCTAGCAACTTTTGCTATGCAATGCCTCTACTAAAGAAAAAAGAAACGGTGTATGTAAATTTACAAGGCTATGGGGACGTTTCAGAGATTAATATATATAATAAATGTGTTACTAATGGTGAAAGTGAGATAAGGGATTATACAAATTATAGTAAGGTAACTAACCTTACAAATAGAAATAATGCAGTATTGGAAAGTGGCGAAATTATCTTTAATGTAAGTGGCGAAAGTAATTTTTCTTATACAGGAAAAGTATCTGGTGAATATTATGATTTGCTTCCTTGGAACTTTGAAATTACATATAAACTAAATGGAGTGGAAACGAAAATGCAAGACTTACTTGGTAAAAGTGGTCTTGTTGAAATTGATGTTAATGTAACTTCAAATGAAAATACAAATCCGTATTATAGAAATAATTACATATTGGAAGTAACAGCAAGTTATGATATGTCAGATTATTTAAGTGTTGAATCTGACGAAGCAATGATAACAGATACAGGCAATACAAAAACTTTGATGTTTATCGTTTTACCTGGTCAATCTACAGATTTTAATATAAAAATAGGTAGTGATGATTTCTCTATGGATGGTATAACGATGGCTGCTGTTCCGCTTACAGGAGAGATATTAAATCAAATTTCAGATTTAGTAGATGAAAAAAACGATATAAAAGATTCTATGGATTCAATAGATAAGAGTACTGATATTATTTTGGATTCTTTAAGTGGAATGAATGCAGGACTAAAAGGAATCTCAAGTGGTGTTACAGAAATTAAAAATGGCACAAAAGATTTACATGGTTTATCTTCTTTAAGAGATGAGGATATTGCAAAATTAAAAGAAATATTAGAAGAAACACTTCCTCTTATTCAAAACGTACAAACTGACTTAGATAATTTAAATACAAAATATAATACATTTATAGAAATGTATGAAGAATTAGACAGTGAAGTTAAAAATTTACAAAAAAATGTTGAAAATGTTAACAAAGAATTAGCCGAAATAGAAAGAATGATGAAAAATTTACCAAACGATATTACAGATATAAAAGATTTAATAAATTCTACTGCTAAATTAATTGGTAATGCAGGTTCTTTGATAGACGGTTTAGATGATAAAGAAACTGCAAAGCTTGCTAAAGAGAATTTAGAAAATATTGGAGAACAAGCAAAATCTTTAGGAGCTATGGCTGGTGAGGTAGAAGATCCTACATTAGCACAAAATTTGATTTCATCAGCAAAAGCTTTAGGAACGAGTGCTAAAAATTTGGAAAACATTTTAAATAAAATTTCGTTAAGCCAAGTTTCTGGAAAAGCTACAATTAGTAAAAACTTAACAGAAGTAAAAAATAATTTATATGAAGTTGCAGATATTTTAGATAAGGAAGATGCAAAAACAATTAGAGATTTTGTAACGGATTTAAAAGACACATCTGAAACACTAGAAAAAATGCTTGAAACAGTAAGTTCTTATAATGATAGAGTTTTAGAAAATAAAGAAGATATAACATTAGCAATAACAAACTTGAAACAGTTAGTAGACGAACTATCAAAAATGAATACTTTAAGTGTTAGTATGATTAATAATGTTCAAAATATGTTAAAAATAGTTAGTACAAGTATATATAATGGTGCAGATAAAACATCAGATGCGATACTTTCGTTAAATAATCAATTATTAAATATAACTAAACAGTCAAACCAATTTAAGTCTTCTAAAAAAGAGATTAAAGATGTTATTGATAATAAATGGGATAAGATAGAAGATGAAACGACTTTATTTAATGTTGATAAAGATGCAAAAGTTATTTCTTTTGGAAATGAAAAAAATGAAAATGTTGAAAGTGTTCAATTTATTTTTAAGACACCAGATATCAAAAAGGTAAAAGAAGCAGAGAAGGATTTGGAAGCAGAGAAAGAAAATCTTACTTTTTGGGATAGGCTTCTTGTTGTTTTGAAAAAGATGTTTGGATGGATTGTGAATATATTTTAATTTAGTTTTTATAACTAAATTTTGATATATAAATTTTTTAAGGAGGAGATTTAGTATGAATGAAAATGAAATTGGAGCAGTTTTAAAGAAGTATTTGAAGAAAGATGCGTGGGAGTCAATTTTAGCAGCAGTAGTATTTTTGCTAATAGGTATTTTGGTTGTAAATAATCCTGAGGCTGTCGTTTTGACAATTTCTTACGTACTTGGTGGAATTTTTGCTTTGGTTGGTATTTTAAAGATTGTTAGTTATTTTGTTGAAAAAGGAAATGAAGATTTCTTTAATTATGATTTGGTTTTTGGTCTTATTGCTTTGATTGTTGGAACTATTTTTATAACTCAAGCTTCTTTGCTTAATACCTTGTTTAGAGTAATGATTGCTATTTGGCTTATTTATAGTGGACTAATTAGAGGCACAACAGCTTTGAAACTAAAGAAGTTTGATGTAAATGCTTGGTGGGTTGTGTTGATTTCTGCTATTCTTATGGTTATTACTGGTATTTATGTTATATCTTATTCTGGCATAGTTGTCGCAAGTCTTGGAATATTAATGATTGCTTATGCAGTGATTGACTTAATAAATGGAATCATATTTATTGTTGATATAAATAAGTGCATTAAATAAAATCTTGGTGGTGAAGTCCTGAGAAGTATATATGCAAATGGGAAGATAAAAGGCGTGGTCAGATAATACTTTTAGTAGCAATTTTGTCAAGGTGGAGATTGCGACAGCAATACTACCTTGACAAAGCCTTGCGGATAAAAGTTTTATCTGACCACGCCTTTTATCTTCCCATTTGCATATATACTTCTCAGGACTTCTTAAGGTAGTTGGAGCAACGTATTTGGGTTTGATGATTGGCAGCATTAGTCAAATTGTTTAAAAAAGTGATGAGCGAATTTTTAAAGATTTTTATTTGTACCACTTTATATCCGTAACGTAGACTACTTCGCAGGCACCGTTGCCTTCGTCGTCTCTGGAGATGCTTGTGGTTAGGTAGGAGTTGTCCCAGTAAGCATTTATTAGGTAGCCACTTATTTTTATGTAGTCATTTTTCTTTATTTGTTTGATTAGTGAGGTTATAGTTTCGTCGTTGGATATTAGGTGATTATTGCTACATAGTTTTTTTATTGGGGAGCCTAGTTTCTTTTCCCAGTCCCCTCGGCGGTAGGTGTATTTTAAAAATCTTGTTCCGTTCATGGAGAATTTTATATTCTTTAGTATGTCGTCTTGTACTAGATTTCCCCAAACGATTCCAACGTCTTTTTTGGCGATTGTGTTGTAGGTTTCGTCTCCATAGTAGTAGTCTTTGTATTCATAGGTTTGTACAACTCTTCCGCTTACTTCGTATGAGTATAGTTTTTCTATTGTTATTTCTTTTCCACCTATTATGATTTTTTCTTTTTCGCCTGATGCTTCTTTTTGAATAGGGGCTTCGAAGAAGTTTTTGTTTTCAGTATATATTGTGTTTTCTTTTTTTAGTTTTTGGTTGCTCATACTGCTTATTAAGATGATGACTAATAGTATGATTATAACTATGAGAATTTTTTTCATGTTTTTAACTCCTTAGTATTTTTTAATATGGTTTTTGTAAAGATAAATTCTTTTTAGAGTATTATAACATATTTTAATTTTTACTTGACAATTATTTTTTTTATATATAAAATAAAAATGAAAAATAGGAATTAGTACTATTTTTGAAAGAAGGAACATATGAAAAATTATTCAAAACAAAGAGACGATTTGTTAAGCATCTTAAAAAATTCTAAAACACATCCGACAGCAGAAGAACTATATGAAAAAGTTAAGTTAAAGATACCAAATGTCAGTAAAGGTACAGTTTATAGAAACTTAAAAGATTTAGCGGATGAAGATTATATTATCAAAATTTCTATGTCAGACGAGCCTGACAGATATGATTATATTCATAAAAAACATAATCATATAATTTGCAAACATTGTGGAGAACTTAAAGACTTTGAATATGATTTTGACTCACAAGAAGCTAGGTCATCTGTCCTTAAGCAGACAGGAATGGAAACTTTTTTAGAAGGTGTTGTTGTGTATGGAATTTGTGAAAAATGTAAGAAAAATCAAAAAAATTAGGAGGTTTTAAATTATGGAATTAAAAGGTTCAAAAACAGAAAAAAATTTAATGGAGGCTTTTGCAGGGGAATCTCAGGCTAGAAATAAGTACACTTATTATGCTAGTAAAGCTAAAAAAGAGGGATATGAGCAAATAGCAGCGTTATTTTTAGAAACGGCTGATAACGAAAAGGAACATGCGAAGCTTTGGTTTAAGCTTTTACATGATAATGATGTTCCATCAACGGTAGAAAACTTAAAGGATGCTGCTTCTGGTGAAAATTATGAGTGGACTAATATGTACGAAAGAATGGCAAAAGAGGCAAGAGAAGAAGGATTTGATAGAATTGCATTTTTATTTGATGGTGTTGCTAAAATTGAAAAAGAGCATGAAGCAAGATATTTAAAATTACTAGAAAATGTTGAAAATGGTTTAGTATTTAGCAAAGACGGAGAAAAAATTTGGAAATGTAGAAATTGTGGTCATATAGTTATAGGAAAAGTTGCACCAGAAGTATGTCCAGTTTGTTCACATCCAAAAGCATACTTTGAAATAAAAGCAGAAAATTATTAATTAAAGGAGTGAGAAAGAATGAAAAACACTAGGTTTTATATATGTGAAACTTGTGGAAACGTGATAGGGTTTATAGATGGAAATCCAGAAAGACTTTCTTGCTGTGGTAAGCCGATGCAACTATTAGTAGCAAATGCAGTAGACGCCTCAAAAGAAAAACACTTGCCTTATCTAATAGATGAAGGGGATGAGGTAATCGTAAAAATAGGAGAAGTGGAACATCCGATGGAAAAAGAGCATTACATTTCTTGGGTTGCACAAGTTAGCGAAAACGAGACTACAAGAATAAGATTACATCCAGGGGAAAAACCAGAAGTAAAGTTTAAAAAAGCTAAAAATGCTACGATTTATGCTTATTGCAATAAACATGGGTTATGGGGACTTGAAATCCAATAACGAAAATAAAACAAAAAATTAAACGAAAAAAGAAAGATTTTTGATAATTCCATTGCTTTAAGTTTAAGGGTATGGTATAAAAATGACTATAAACATAAAAAATAATTAAAAAAAGGCGAGAAAATGATTTTGAAAAAAATCACAAAAAGTATAATACAGTAACAACAATTGAAAACATTGCTGTAACATTAGCAATCTCAATCAGATGTGCAAATTTGGGACGGAGAGAGAACGACAACTTTTGTTGTTTTTTCTCTGTCCTTTGATTTATGAATAAAGGAGAGTGAAAGAATGGAATTTTTATTCACGTTTTTAGAAGGAATTGCAAGTTTTATTTCTCCGTGTGTTTTGCCAATGTTACCAATATACATTTCTTATTTTGCTGGAAAAGAAGATTCAAAAACAAGCAGGGCATTACTCAATTCTATTGGATTCGTGATTGGCAATACAATTATATTTATTTTATTTGCTATTATTGCAAGTTATGCAGGGGCACTAGCTTTAGGGATACAAAAATATATTAAGATTTTATTTGGAGTTGTAATTATTATACTTGGGCTAAACTATATGGGAATACTTAAAATAAAATTTTTAAATAAAGAAAATAGAATAAAAAAGAAAATTGATGATTTTACATTTTTCAAAACAATATTATTTGGAATGATGTTTTCAATAAGTTGGACACCATGTATAGGCTCTTTTTTAGGGTCAGCATTACTTTTAATTGCGAACAAGCAAAATATTCTGCAAGGCATTTTATTGATGCTGGTATATTCTATAGGTTTTGGAATACCATTTATAATTTCGGCAGTTTTGATTGAAAAACTAAAAAACTTTTATAATCTCATAAAGAAAAATTATAAAATAATCAAAATAATTTCAGGAGTTCTTTTGATTGTAATGGGTGTATACGTAATATTTATTTAAAAGGGAAATGAAAAAATATGAATAAAAAATTTTGGGGAATAATTACGATTTGTTTAATAGTAGTGTTACTACTAAGTTCGAAAACAATATTTAAAAAAGAAGAAAAACAGCAAGGAGAACAAAGTGGATTTGTACAAGAAATTGTATCAAGTGAATTTGAAAACGAAGTATTAAATAGTGACAAAAAGGTTTTGGTAGATTTTTATGCGACATGGTGTGGTCCTTGTAAAATAATTTCTTCAATAATCGAAGAAGTTGCTAAAGAAAACTCAGGAGTAAAATTTGTAAAAGTAGATATTGATGCCAATCAGGAACTTGCTGAAAAATATGAAGTGGTCTATATTCCAACCTTAGTTGTTATTGAAAACGGAAAAGAAATTACAAAAAGTGTTGGAGCAATAAGTAAAGAAGAAATATTAAATTTAATAAAATGAGAAACAAAAAGAGAAACAAATAGGGACATTCCTTTTTGTTAAGAGAACAAGCTTGAAACAAATAGGGACATTCCTTTTTGTTAAAAGAACAAGCTTGTAACAAAAAGGAATGTCCCTATTTGTTTCATTTATCCTTAGGATAAGGAGGAAATGCTTTGGATCAAGCACAAGAAACGACAATCGCACTAGCTGTTTTTACCATTTGGATAACGTTTTTATACATAAGAGTATTTGATAAAACAGTAAAAAAATACATATTAAGTATAGGCGTATTGCTAATATTTTGGATGACTATAAAAATTATCAGATGTGATAGTAATGGGTTAGTGAGCGATATTTTATGGTATTTATATTATTTACCGCTAATATTTATTCCTACATTATATTACGAATGTAGTAGGCAGATAATGAACTTAAAAAGTAAAAAAAATCTTATAATAGTACCAACAATATCAGCACTACTTTTTTTATTAGTATTAACTAACAACATCCACAATTTAGTATTTAAAATACCAGTTCAGGAAAATAAAAATTATACATATAATATTGGATATTATGCCATATACGCATGGATAATTTTATTACTTGTAGTAGCACTAAAAAATCTATTAAAATATAACAAAGAAAAAAGAACAAGAAATTTATTAATTATTTCTACAATTATACTTGGAGGAGTTTTATATACAATACTTTACAACATAGGTGTATTTGCAAATAGTGGAAGTAATATGCCTTTAGTAATGGGAGTTTTATTTTGCATAGCATTGGAGTTGTTTTTCGATTTCGATTTGATTCCTAATAATTATAGATACAAAAAATATTTTAAAGACTCAAGTTTGCCACTTGAAATTATATCAAATGATGGTGAAAAAATAATAAAAACAAATTACTATATAGAAACAGAAAAAAGTATAATAGATGATATAAAATGCAAAAAATGCAAAGAAAAATACAAAAACGAAAATAGAATTCAAAGTGTAAAAAAAATATATGGAGGATATGCCTTAGAAGAAAAAGATTTAGCAAAAATAAAAAAACTCAAAGAAACATTGCAAAAAACTAACAAAGAGCTATTAAAACAAGAGCAAGTTTTAAAAGCTCAAAAAAAATTAAAAGAAAAAACCTATGAGTTAAAAATAAAAAATGAAGTAGTAGAAACATTAGATAATGCAATATTCGAAAAGAAAAAACAAATAAATCAAATACTAGGTGAAATGCAAACATTTGATAAAGAAAAAATGTATTATATAAAATTACTCATAGACTATTGTAAACGCATGAGTTGTTTAATAATATCAAATTACAACGGAGAAAAATACAATTCGAAACGATTAAAACTAATACTATCTGAACTATTAGAAGATGCTAAAGCACTGGAAGTAAACGGAAGTGTACAAAATAGCGAATTTGAATTAGAAAGTGAAACAACAATTAGAGTATATAACGCAATATTTGAAACAATAACAAACATAAAAAAAACATATTTTGTACTAAATATAACAGAAAAAGAAGATTATATAGAACTAAAATATGTATTTGATAAAAAGATAACAAACTTAAAAGAGAAAATAAAACAGGAATTAGAGGCAAAAGAAGAACTATTAGAAAATGAGACAATCTTAATAATAAACATAAATAAAAACTAATTTATGAAAAAATAAAATATACTGCCAACAATGTCGAGGAGCTTAGGTGTGCTCCATAAAAATCAATTGATAGCAGTACACTAAAATAAAGTAAAAAATATTATAATTAGTGAACAAAATCAAACTAAAAGAAGGAGGATAAAATGTCATTAGCTTTGTTAATACTATGTTTAGTGATAGTGATACAAATTTTAAAAATAATAATTAAGACAAACATAATTGACAAAAAGTTAGTAGATTATAATTGTGAATATATAGTATTAACAATTGCTTTTTTTGCAACATTTTTTAGAAAAGAAATTGATGAACATCTTTTGATAACACTTTCAATAATTTGCGTAATATATGAAATTTTTTCTGTAATATATGCATATTATAACTACATAAAAAAAGAAAAGCTAAACAATCTTTCAATAAAAAATATAGTAGATTCATCAAATATAGGAATACTAGTACTAAGAAAAAATAAAAAAGTGCTTACCAATAGTGTAATGAATAAAATATTAGAAAAAATCAATATAAAAGATGATTACATAAAAAACATAAATAAAAAAAACATTGAGAAAATAGGCGAAGATTATATACTAAAAGTAGATGAAAATTTTTATTTGTTTAATATAAACCAAAACGAAATAATTGCATTCGATGTGACAGAGGAATACAAGTTTCAATGTGAGCTAAATAAACAAAATGAAAAAATAATGCAAAATAATAAAGAACTTATAGATAGCATAGAAAATATAGAAAAATACGAAAAAGAAAAAAATTTGCTAGAACTAAAAAACAAATATCACGATTTATTAGGCCAAAACCTTTCAATATTACAACAATACTTAAACAGACCAAACATAGCAAAAGATAATTTAGAAGAAATAAAATACATGATAAAAGAAATGTTCATAGATATAAAAGAGATAAAAAGCTCAAAAGATAGACTAAACGAATTGATAGAAATTCATAATAAAAGCGGAACGAAAATATTATTGGAAGGAAAATTACCTCAAAATGAAGAAAAAGCCATTGCTTTTTTTGAAATAATAAGAGAAGCAGTAACAAATGCGATAAGGCACGCCAATAGCACAGAAGTGTATATAAAAATTAAAGGCGACACAGAACATACAAAAATGACAATAAGAAACAATGGTAAAAAGCCAAAAGTAGAAATAATAGAAAACGAAGGCATAAAAGGTATGAGAAGAAAAATAGCACAAATAGGTGGAAAAATAGAGATTATAACAAAACCAGAATTTTTAATAAATATAGAAATATAAAAAGCCCCTTAGAAAATTCAAGGGGGCTTTTTATATTTCTGGTTCATCGAGATTTGTAACAATAAGTCCATTAGAAATACAATAAACGGCAAGCTTTGTTAAATTATCATAACCTGTTTTAGCATAAATAGATGATATGTGTGTTTTTAATGTGCTAGTTGAAATTCCAAGAGAATTAGCAACATCTTTTCTGTCTAACAACTTGCAATATTTAGTTAAAACCAAAAGCTCTGTACTAGTTAAATCTTGAAGAATTGCAGTTTCGCAAGGTAAAGTTTTTTCGTTTGGGTATATAGAATAACCGTCTAAAGTATTTTTAATTGCGGTTATAAGAGTTTCTTTGGTAACACTCTTGTAAATAAAACTATCAATATTAAATTCTTTAGCCTCATTTACAAAATTTATATCCATAATTCCTGTCATAATAATTATTTTTATTTCAGGAAAAGTCTCTTTTAAAATTTTAGAATAAGCAATTCCGTTTGAATTGTTTTCGGTACAAATGTCCATTAAAACGAGGTCTGGCTTATATTCTTTACAAACCTCAAAAACATCTTTAGCATCACTTAATGTAGCCACAACATTAAAGACTTCTTCATTTTCAAGAGAATCTTTAATCATATCCCTTAAAAGTTTATGATCTTCAACGATAACAATATTATACAAAACACTTCCCCCCTTTACAACTTTGACTAGTATTTTAACATAATATCTGAACAAATAAAAGTGGTTTTAAAAATATAGTAAATGTTTATGATAAAATTGACCTAATTGGTTAAAAAAAACAGATTTTTTGTCCTTTTGGGTGGATAGTCTTTTTTTTGTCAATATGTTATAAATTATATAGATGTCTGTATAATGAAGACTTTTACAAAACCAATAAGAGCCTTCATTACAAAAATAATAAAAGGAGGGAATGATTTTGAAGAAAATCAAAAAAAGTATAGTAGTATTATTATTGTTGGCAGTTTTAGCAGTGCCAGGAGTGGTTAATGCAGAAAGGGTTTATCCAAACGGAAAAGGGTCTTATATGTATCCTAGCACTGGTACAGTAACAACAATTGAAAACGTTGCTGTAACAATAACAGAACCAGTATATGGGGGAAAAGTAGACAGATCTCCAAATTTAGGAACAGATAAGTTAAAAGTAAATTACTTATATTGGTTTGATAAAAATGGTTCATCATACACAAAGGACACATTTGAAGAAGGCAGATATAATTTACGCATATGGCTACTTTCTACTGATAATAGTAAATACCAAATATCTGAAAACTTAAAAGCAACAATAAACGGAGAGAATGCTACAACATACACAAAATCAGGTGTGTACTACGTACAAAAAGAGTTTTTCATAGAAAAAACCGCAACAGAAATAAAAGAAGTAAAACTAAATGTTTCAAATATTGAATTAGGCAAAAAAGTTTCTGACTGTAAAGTAACAGTACCAGCAGATGCACCTTATACAGCTGAAGTAGAAATGTATGAAAATACACCAACGGGTGTTCCAAGGTTAGAAAAAGACCATGTATTTGTAAGTGGTAAAAAGTATCGTGTTTTGGTTAATTTATTTGCAAAAGATGGATATGCATTTGCAAAGGACTTAAAGGGAACAATAAACGATATCGCAGAAACAAGATATAGCAAAATAGATGGTAAACACAGAATGGTAGTAGATATAGTTTTACCTGAGGTAGAAGAAGTAGAAGAAATAAAAGAAGTAAAAGTAAAAGTTTCAAATCTTGAAACAGGAAAAAAAGCTTCTGACTGTAAACTAATAATTCCATCAGGAGCTCCATATACAGCTGAAATGGAAATAGATATAAAAGATGACGCAAAAGCTACTTTGAAAATGATGGATCCAAATGATGAATTTGAAGCTGAGAAAAGCTACCGTGTAACAGTAGAATTATATGCAAAAGATGGATACACATTTGCCAAAGACCTTAAAGGAACAATTAATGGTATAAAAGAAACAAAATATGTAACAATCTCAAATAAAAATAGAATATATGTAGATGTAGTTATGCCAAAAATAGAAGAATCTGAAGAATACACATGGTCAAAAGCATCAGAATGGGCAGAGCCAGAACTAAAAGAAGCAAGCAAAGAAAATTTGATTCCAGAAATATTTGATGAAGCAAATTTAACTAAAAACATAACAAGAAAAGAATTTGCACACACAGTAGTAAAAATGTATGAAAAAATTACAGGACAAAAAGCTGTTCCAATTGCTAAAAATCCATTTACTGACACTAAAGATAAAGAAGTATTAAAAGCATATAATATTGGAATAACAAATGGTACATCAGACACAACATTTTCACCAGATGATCTAATCACAAGAGAACAAATGGCAACAATGATGACAAGAGCATTAACAAAAGCAGGTAAAGACACATCAAGACCAGCATCAGCTAAATTATTTGCAGACGATTCAGAATTTAGTGGATATGCAAAAGATAGCATATATTACATGTCTTCTATAGAAATAATAAAAGGTGTAGGAGAAAACAAATTTAATGCAAAAGGAAACGCATCTAGAGAACAAGCATTGGCAATCTCAATCAGATGTGTAAAAAAATTAAATAAATAATAAAAAATCGATAACGAAGAAAGAAGTTTCAAAATCAGGGGGCGGAACAAAAACGATAACTTTTGTCCGCCCCTTAACAAATAGGGACATTCCTTTTTGTTAAGATGTTAAAACGAAAGTAACAAATAGGGACATTCCTTTTTGTTAAAGCGAAAGTAACAAATAGGGACATTCCTTTTTGTTAAAGCGAAAGTAGTGCTAACAAATAGGGACATTCCTTTTTGTTAAAGCGAAAGTAGTGCTAAGGAGGGAAATGGTATGAAGTGGTGGACGTTTGCAATAGTTTTTATATTAATATTATTTGCTATATTCTATATTGTAAAGAATAAAAAAATAAAAATTGACATACTTGATGGTGACGGAATGGTATATAAGGGACATTCGACAAGTGAATTAGAAGAAATGGCACTAATATATTACACAAAAAAATACAACTACAAACCATCACATGCAGAAGCATTTGTTGACGAAAAAGATGAGAATATAATAAACATACATTTATATGATATTGTAGATGACCACACTGCAACTGTTGATTGGTATGCAGTAGACAAATATACAGCAGAAGGAACCAATATCCTTGGCGAAGAAGTAGATTTGATGGAATAATACAAAAACAGAAAGGAGGAGAAGAAGTGCCGAATTTTAAAACGGAAACATTTGAATTTAGTGAAATACCAAGCACATTGGATGAACTAAAATCGTTACCGGAAGCTAAATTAGAAACGCCGTTTATGACAGCAGCACTAACAGTTTTAGCCTTGTGCAGATACGAAAAAGATGTTAATAGTGCAATAGAAATGATAAATTTTCTAAAAGGGCCTGTGGATTTAACAGAATATGATAAACAATTTTTAAGAGATAGGCTTAAAGGAAAGTCTTACGTTCCAAGATCATATTTTGAAGGAACTAGCCCAGAAAATGATTATACACCACCGGTTCCACTTACGATTAAAGTTTTTGAATATGCTTATTCGTATAGTGAAAATGGTTATGCAATGCTTGAGATTCGTTCATCTGGAGCAGACAGTCCAAGGCAAATAAAATTAAGAAAGAAAGGTAACGAATGGTTTTTGTGGCAACAATATTTATTGCCTGATATTAGAACACCAAAAAAAGATGATGCGTGGGCTTAAAAAGGTATATAAAAATTTGCAACTAAAAATAATTAAGGAGGTTTTTAATTGTGACAAAAGTGGAAGAAAAAAGTTTTATGAAAAATAAAACAAAATACTTGATAACAACATTTATTATGGTGTTATCTTTTATGCTTGTTGGGTTTACCAATGTAAATGCAGCAACAACAACTGTAGAAGTTAATAATTATTCAGATTTAACTGATAAAATGAGTGATAATGCAACGGATGTAGTTAAACTTACTAGTGACATTACATTAAGTGAAGATTATCATACAACTTTCTCTATTGAAATGTCTAAAACTTTGGATTTTAATGGTTTTACATTAACTGTGCCGGAACATTATATGTTAAAACTAATTTACCGCAATACTTTGGATTTAAAATTCATTAATTCAAATAGTTCTAAAAGAGCAAAACTTAATCTTTTAACTAATGTAGGCGTAACACCAATCTACAACGAAATTATGCAGGCTGAATATACTGTTAATTTTGAAATGGATGGTGTAGATGTTGAATATATAAAAGATTTTGACAGTTTTTGGCAAACCGCTGGTACTTACAGATTTAATAATGTAGTTTTTAAAAATCTAAAAGTTACTGGATTTTATGAAATGGTAGATACTAGAGCATATAAAACAACAAAATTTTCAAATGTTACTAAAGAAAGCAAAAATGGACCTTCACAAACATTTTTGATAAGAAGTAGCTCTTTAACAGTTAATGATGTAATTGATGCCAATGCTGTTGTTGAGTATTATCCTAGTAATGGTGTAAAAACAACTGCTGAAAGAACAGCAACGCTTGATTCTATTAATACTTATTGGGGCCCAATTACAGTTAAATTCGTAAAAGGTTTCAAAGTATCTGATGTTGAATTAAATGGTGTTTATGGAGAAACACCTGAAGCTAATATTTCAATTAAAAACATTGGTGAAAATGCTTTACAAGTAAAAAGTGTAACAGTAGATAGTTCTAATTTTATAGTTGAAGGACCTAGCACACAACCAACAGTTGCTGCTGGTGCAACAAATAATACCGACTTTAAAGTAAAAGCAAAATCTGGTATTAATGCTGGAGAATATACAGCAATAATTACTGTAGAAGATATGGATGGTAAAACATATACAGCAACAGTTACATTAAATGTTAGTAAAAAAGAACTTACAGGATTAGGGATTAGTTTCGATCCTAATACTTGGAAATATGGAGAAGCAACTCAAACTCCTACTATAACCGGAGTAGAAAAACTTACAACAGAAGAATATAAAGTTACATATTCAAAAGAAACAGGCGAAAATTTAGGTGAAACGCAACCTACGTCAGTTGGAAAATACAAGGCAACATTAAGTGTTACAAGTACTAATTATTTTGCTAGTGATGTAACAACCACTTTTGAAATAAAACCAAACCCTAGAAGTGTGTCTGTATCAACAGAACAAGAATTAATAGATGCAGTAAAAGGACTTGATCCTGCAATATATGAAGTAAAATTGGCAAATGATATTACTTTAACAAAGCAACTAAATTTTTATGTTGTTAATGACATTACTCTTGAATTAAATGGGCAAACATTAGATATAGATTCCTATGGTCTTTCATTCCGATATGGAATGTCTGAGTATGATGAAGCAATTAACGATTACCATTATAACTTTAATAGTAAGTTAACTATTAAGGATAGTAGTAGTAGTAAAACTGGTAAGATTCTTTCAAAGAAAAATATTTTCTTTAATTATTATGATTCTATTCATGATGAGGAAATGAAAAAATTTGGACTAACTATTGATGGCGGATATTATGAAATGATTAGTTCAATTAATAATTACTTTGAATTCTTTTCTAATGATTACTATACAAATGGTAAAAATATAACTGTTGATGTAAAAGTAAAAGATGCTGTATTTAAAGTCGGCGATAGTAAGTCTCTTTTTTACACTATTCCAGATTCTGATTCAGATATTAAATTTAAATTTAATTTTGAGTCATTGAAAGTGATGGGCCTTGCAAGTAATTTAGGATGTAATAAATTAGGTAAAATGAAATTAGATGATGTTATTGATCCTAATTCTAAGGCATACTTTCAAGAACTACCTTATACAACAGGGGCTCCAGTTTTAACTGAAAAAGATAGAAATACTTTAGTTGAAGGTTTCTATTCAACAGGAGGAAGCAATCCTTACATTATTATAAAAAAAGTTAATGGCTTTGAAATAAATAATGTAGCAATAAATGAAACTTATAAGGAAACACCTAGTCTTAATAGTATATCAATTAAAAATATAAGTGGTTCAGATTTACAAATTCAAAATGTAACAGTAGATAGTGAAAATTTTATTGTTGAAGGGCCTAGTACATCACCAACAGTTAGTGCTGGTGCAACAAATACCGATTTTAAAGTAAAAGCAAAGACAGGACTTAATGCTGGAGAATATACAGCAACAATTACTGTAACAGATGCAAACGATGAAACATATACAGCAACAGTAACATTAAATGTTAGTGCAAAAGCACTTACAGGACTAGGAATTAATGGCGTTCCTAGCACATGGGAATATGGTACAGCTCAAACTCCAACAGCAACAGGAGTTGAAGGTTTAACAGCTGCTGATTATGAAATTGTTTATTCAAAGAAAAACGAAGACAGTACTTATACAGATTTAGGAACAGAATTACCTAAATTAGTAGGTGAATATAAAGCAACATTAAAAATTAAGAATTCAAACTATACAGCAAGTGAAGCTAGTGTTAATTTTGAAATTACACCAATTACTACAGAAGTAAAAGTAAAAAGTTATGATGATACATTTACTTATGATGGAACAGAACATACAACAAATGCTTATGATGTGTTATGGGCAAATAATGCTAGTCCAGTAACTGACAATAAATTACCTAATGGTG
>OIEN01000277.1_pt1 | contig 35639 bp, 33 predicted proteins | sample 1581741 | NCBI WGS metagenome assembly OIEN01 (sample SAMN01760944, study PRJEB22395) | human gut metagenome | reverse complement strand
TAGCATATCTGACCTCATACTTTCCTAACTCCAGCTTTTTAACTACACCTTCGATATCATTATCTTCATTACACCGCTCAAACTCAATATACTTAGCACCTGTCTCATCAACTATATTCTATGCCTTATTATTTATATGGTCATTTTTTCATGAATAATGTAAACAATAAAATATTTATCTACTCCATATCCATTCTGCGTCTTAAAACTCTATATGCTTTGATTGCGTGAAATATAATTACAATATCTACAACAGTATATACAAAACACCATCCAAAACTCATTACTGCAAATATACTAAATATCAGATCAACAATTCCAAATACAGTTATAAACAGCAACCGTTCCAGACTTATTTTGTTTATAAGAACAATAACTGCCAATGAAATTACTACATGAACAAGTCCTGAAACTACTCCCATTGCTTTATCTATCGTGCCATCAAGTTTCCCAAATAAAATAACAGATATTAATATAGCAATAATCATTAGACCAATACTTATATTGCGAATATCTTTACCATATGAGAGAATAATCTCCTCTCTTTTTTTCCTCTGATATAGAATTTCATTCTTTCTTGCTTCTTTTTCTTCTTCACGGATTCTTTTTTGTTGTTCCTCCTGCTGAGCTTTTAATCTTCCTTGTTCCTGTTGATATCCAAATTCAAAGCCACCAGTAATTTTTTGTTCAACAACTTCTCTATCTATCAACATTTTATTTCCACAATAATTACATATTATTGCTTCGAGCTCAGGATTAACTTCCATTTGAGCTCCACATTTTGGACATGTCAAAGTAATTAACTTCATTTTTTCCTCTTTTTCTCTCTGTAATGTCAATTATTATATCACAAATTTAAAGTTATCTCTCTGTTATAGAGTGTTCCAATAAGTTGGGAAAAATGGTACCCTTTTATATACTTCTTCAATTTGTACATTTGAATCAGACATTTAATTTTCCCTCTACACAAAACAATACGCACAGTTCGAACTCTAACGTTCCTATTTTTTTCTTACTCTTCTATTAAATTTACACGTAGGATAGTCCTCGCATCCCATAAATTTACCAAAAGGACCTTGTATTAATCGCAAACGTCCACCACATTCAGGACATATATTAGGATCATATCTTTGCTTTTGTCTTGCTTTTTCCTCTGAGACATTTACTTCTGTATTTATATTCGGATTTCTTGAGCATTCATAGCACTTTCCTTTATTTAATTTTCCGAAACCACCATATGAAGCAAATGCACTTTCCAGAGCAAATTTTCCACAGAACTCGCACTGTACCCATCTGCGTCCTCCTTCATCAGTTAAAACCCTATCTTCCGGACAATCACCACTATTTATGACTTTTAGGAATTCCTGTCTCTTCTGTCTTTTTTCAACCTCAACTCTTTCTTGTTCCATTCGGGCTTGTTCTTTTTTCTCAGCAGCAATTTTTTCCTGCTCTATTCTTTCTTGTTCTCTACGCTTAAGTTCTGCCTTTCTATCTTTTTCAGCTTTTATTCTAGCCTGTTTTCTTCGTTCCTCGTCAGCTCTCCAGGCTTCTTCAGCATGTATCTTATCCAACTCACGCTGATAAATAATTGCCTGCTTATGCTTATTAAACTCCAGTTGTTTTTCCTTTAACATATCAGACAGCGAATGATTATGATACATTATCTGTGATGAATCTGATATGTCAAATTTACTTAATTTATCTCTTGCTATATTGACTTTTTCCCATACTCCATCAGCATTTTTTTCATAATATACAACTGTCAACTCAGCCTTTGAATAATCAGCTCCATCTACATTTAAAAGCAGGCAATAGCCCTGTCTCTTCTGAATTTTCATTAACCCTTCCGGGTACTGTCCATTTGTTTCGGATTTATCCCCTGACGCAACATAAATAATTGAATTACCATTGCTATGCTGTTCAAGAATAGTAAATTTATCATCAGATAAATTACGGTATTCATTGCAAAAAGATAAAGCTACCTTCTTTTTCGCTGACATAAATGTAAATTCATATTTTCTTTCAGACTCAGATACAGTTCTTATAGGAACCCTGCTTTCAATATCATCTGTATGCAGTTTATCCTCCAGCCAACATTTTAGAGCAATCTTTGAATCAATTGAATTAATTCCTTCAACGGGCATCTGACATATACCATCAAAGCCCTCTTTTATTCTAAAATGCTGTTCTCTTAAATTTCGTTCACCTGCCACCAGTACAAGATTTGCTCCACAGCCACAAGGACAGAACAACTCATTATTACGGCTTTTTGCTCGAAGCTGTTCAAGTTTGTCCGGAATATTAATTTGTTTACCATCTATGACGGTATAAATTGATTCAATTCCTATAAATTTTCCATCACATAATGCCACTGTTCTTTGAGCCATATGATTTCATCCCCCTAACTGCTTCATAAGTTTACATTATACTTCTCCATCTTCCTGTGACTGCCTATATCTCCTCTGATAATAGTCCATAGCCCTATAATCAATCACATCCTTCATCTGACAAACCATCACCGGATTATCAATTAGCGGTCTCAGTTCTTCTCTAAGCCCGATTGCCGCACCATCTTTCTTCACAAAAAATCCCTTTCCCGACTCCAAAAGGAAATGCACCGGCATCGATAGAATCTTCTTTAAATGTTCCTTATCCGATATGGAATTGTATTTTTGAATAGTCATATTTTTATCGAGATCTTTCCAGTTGGTTCCGGTTGAAAAGAACTCCTTCCAACTTGAAAGCAGCTGCTCTTCCAACACCTCCATCAGGATATTTCCATGATTATAAAAAGCCATAAGCACCGGCATTTTATACACCTTTGACATGCTGGTGTTTTCAAGCAGACTGATAAATTCTCTTCCAATTCCTTTGTAAAAAACCTCTTCATCCTGATTAAGCTCATCCAGTTCTTTAAGAAATTCGAGATATTTCTTAAATGGATTATCCTTTGAATGAGCAATGGCTATTTCATAAATTCCATCATCCATATATGTGAACAAATCTATTCTGTCCGGGCGCCTTCCGAGAAGTTCCTTCACCCTGAAATATTCATTAATTATCTGGTCTTTAAGCTTTAAATGTTTTCTGTCCATTTCCGCAAAAAGATCAATCAGCTTCATATCAAAATCTACCAGACAATCATCCGGAAAAGCTGTTGTATCTGACGGATTATACACACCTGCATGCTGATTACTCCTGTCTGACAGAAGAAAACGCACTCTGCCCGCCTTCTCATAATTGCCGATAAAATCAAGCACAGTCAGAAACTCTTTTCCTCTGCATTTACGGAGTCCTCTTCCAAGCTGCTGGAGAAAAACTATCGGAGATTCCGTAGGCCTGAGGAACATTACCATATCAACTGATGTGATATCCACACCTTCATTAAACATATCCACTGAAAAAATCACTCTGATTTTGCCCTGCTTAAGCTGCCTAATAGCTACATTTCTATCCTCCGTGTATTCGCCGCTTGCATCGCTGAATACCGCTACAGATGGTATTCCCCTTTTTGAAAATTCTTTTGCCATCTCCCTTGCATGCTCCCTTGAACAGCAGAAGCCAAGCGCCTGCCTTGAGCCGTATTTACAATAATATTTGTAAATCAGCTCATATCTGCTAACGTTGCCTATATAGGTTTCATTTAATTCCTTTTCGTCATATCTGCCTCTTACTATATGCAGCTTTGAATAATCTGTTTCATCAAAGATTCCATAATAATGAAACGGCACAAGCATTCCTTTGTTGATTGCTTCCTTTAGTGAAATCTCATATGGCACATTGTAATCGCATATTTCATAGATATTTTTTCCGTCCATTCTCTCCGGAGTCGCGGTGAGTCCCAGTAGAAATTTTGGCTTAAAATAATCAACAATTCTCTGATACTGTTCATTAACAGCATGGTGAAATTCATCAATCACAACATATGTAAAATAATCCGGTGCAAAGTAATTTTCATTCAGATATTCCACTCTGCCAAGAGTCGCTACTGACGCAAAAATCACCGACTTTTCAGTGCATTTACTATCTCCGTTAAAGAATCCGTATCTTATCCGCGCCTCCGGTCATTGCATCTGTCGAATATTTTATTTCATATACATCATCTAATTCTTCTGCAGTATTACGTTCAGCCATTTTTCTTCTCCCCGCCCCGGTCTTACATCGCCTGTAATCCACTCTTCCTTTAGTTGCAGATTATCTATTTCATCAACAAACTCTTCAAATGTCTTTTCCGTGAAATCTGTGAAATAGCGGCCATTTCTTTCGCCCTCAAAGTCACCATACTTAAAGGATGTGTAGATTATGCCGTCTTCCTTTAACGCTTTAAACATTTTCATAAACACGGCTTTAAGTTCATTCTTAGGAAGATGAAGTATTGACGAGCAGGCCCATATGCCATCATATTTTTTGTTCTCGTCAAGCTCTTCAAATAGCAGCCTTCTGACTTGTATTCCTGTGTAATTGCTTGCGATATGACACATTTCCTCTGAGCCGTCTGTGGCATCTACATAAAAGCCCTGTTCCAAAAAATATTTTGTATCTCTTCCTGAACCACAGCCAAAATCCAATATATATCCGTGCTCCGGCAACAGTTCTTGAAAATGCTTCTGTGTCTCGTAAAAGTTTACATCTATCGTTGTTTTTGCAAAATTATCTGCATTTTTGTTGTAATATTCCAAGGTTTTGTTTTCGTTCATCATGAATTTATTATACCTTCATAAAGCTGTTTTCCACTATGTCTCACAAGCGCTCTGCCACATTTGGGAATATTATACCATCAAGCATTGGAAAAATCTATGTTCCCCATAAACAACCGGCTTAACCAAACTTCAACTGCAATCCCTCAAACAAGTCCCCAATAGTACAGCTCAGATGCTCGTCCGACTCCGGAAGTGCATACTTGGCAATCTCATACTCCGGATTCAGCTCCAGCTTCTTTATCAGTGCTCCGGTATTTACTGCATCGTCCAGTCCATCATGAAATCTGCCTTCCGGCTCTATCTCTGCACTTTCAAGAGCATCCTCCAGGCTGTAGCATCTGTCTAAATCAAATCGCTTCTTAAACACATCCTGATAATCAATCCAACAGTCTGCTTTCATAAAGTCATCTATCTTTGCGCTCTCTATATTCTTTGCTTTTATCTCACGCAATATCTGCGTTCTGTCAGAGTTACTCCAGGCATAGACCTTGTACTCCCTGTCTCCGAGCCAGTCTGACAGATGCTCAAGTGCCTCTGTCAGCTTCGGAGCCTGTTTGATATCGCGATTTTTTATGCCTGTCATGCTCTCTATAAAATTGTCCAGCACGCCATATTCTGGATTTACATACTCGCACATTGTGGCTATTCTGTTGAATCCCTCATCTAAGAGAACTGCGCCAATCTGTATTATTTCACTGGCGTATTTATATGTTTTTCTATAGAGCTTCTTTACCCTGCACATTTCCAAATCGATTACCAGATAATTCATATGTATCTCCTCAGTGTCCTGCTTATTATTTTACCACATAGTACTTGAGTCATACAGTCTTTTTAGAGATTTTCATCATTTACTTTATCTTCCTCTATCATCACCGGCTTGTCCTTACCATCACTAATTACTTTGCAAATCACTCCGCCGTCTGTCACAAACACAATCTTTCCTTTTGCCTTACCACCGATTTTGTCATACAGTCTGCCTGCACTCATTGACTCACCCTTCACGGTGTATGGGCTGTTGGCTACGTAGCCCACCTTGCCAAGTCCTTTTATCTTTACCTGTATTGCTTCGTTGTCATACTCATTGTCCGGCTCCTTGACCAGCTTGACCTTCATGCCTTTTTCCATGAAGTCGCTTCCGTAATAATGGTTGCATCCTGCTATTGTAAAATACATTTCTTTCATTGTCGTGTCCTCCTGTCTTTTTTACCACTCTTCATAATCCTCATCCATTGCATCATCTACACCGACCGCATAGTCATCATCACTGTCGTACCTGTCATAATCATAGTCACCATTCATATAGATATCATCATATCCTTCATCATATGAATCATAAGAACTCGAGCTGCTGTGATATGATGAACTACCTGTTGATCCGCCTGAATAGCTTCCGCTATTGTCATCGCCATATGCATTTGATGATGAACCTGCAGAGCCTGAGCTGCTATTATATGATTTATCCGAATAAGATGAGCTACTGCTTGATGAACTGTTTCCTGATGAGCTGCTTCCTGATGATGTATGTCCGCCTGAATACGGCTTATGCAAGTAGCAGTAACTGCTGTTTTGGGTCTGTTCATTATTACATCCCGGCTTTATGCATTTGGGTGTACTCTCTTCCATAGCATTACCAATAAACGCAAATATGGCTATTACAGCAATTACTACAAACACATTCATGCCAAAAGCTGAGTCGCTGTTATATGAACTGTGATTAGTATTTGAATTATTATCATTAGTGCAGTCCTTGTAAATCATATACTCTAAATAATCGTCCTGCCTGTCATTTTTTCCGTTGTGGTTCCAGTCGTACATTGCCATAGGTATTACCTCCTGATATTATACCGGTCCGTCGATTTTACATTCATCATAATACTTGCACAGCATACATACGCTGTTGCATTGTTTTGAATGATGCAGTGTCCTCTTTATCCAGTAAATAAATTTTTCCATTTTGTCCTGTCCTCCTGTTTTTCGTAAATTAAAAGCTTGTTTCTTCTTTTTTCTTATGATGGCTATAGCTTAGCATTTTACGAGTCCCAAAGTATGCCCTCGCACATCGAATCTTTGTTCTTTATTGCAATTAAACTACAAAAAAGGACGCGGAATCTCTCCCACGTCCTCAAAACTATCTGGCTTTAACTACATCATTTCAAAACCCTTACAGCAAAACAATAAAACCAAGCATGCAACTAATAATCCCTGATATCCATAGCGCAGGATGTATTTTTCGAGTCTTTCGTGTAATAGATTCCAATAAACGAGAATAATGGTTCCAAAAATATATATACTGCTGCTTTCAGTTAGAATTGCTGTGAAGAGTTTCTACTTTAGTACCCTATATCTGTATCATGAATGTTCTTTCACATACTGCTAAATAGGAATATCCACCTTTACCCTTTCCCAGCAATTTAATTATTGTATAGCTTTTCCCGTTTACGCTCATTCCCTTATCCATGCCTGCATTACTTTAATAGCTTCCTTATCTGCTTATCCGTTGCCTCCGGATACATCTCATGCATATAATCTACAATCTGCTTCCATGAATCCTGCGGATTATCCTTGTAGCAGGAAGTCACATAATCGTATCCATAGATATGCTCAATAGATGAATACACTGCCACATCCCATCCATATTCAATACCTCTTTTATTCACTCTCTTCTTAAAATCGCAGTTGCACAGATATGTCTGCATCATAAGATTCGTTATTGCACCATCAAATCCCTTTTCTCCATCCTTACCAAATCAAGCTTGTTTTTTCAATTCATTTGAATAAATCTCTGAATCAGCATTATCTTCCATAAAATTGACCATTATCTTTTTATGCTTATTAGGCGCTTTCCCATCATCATATAATGCATCAAAATCATATCCATCCCGGCGATAATTAGCAAATACAGGAAGCCACTTTTTTGATATAAATCCTGCCTTCTTATCAAAGAACTTTCCATAGACGATATCATGCCGCCTTGCTATAATAGCCCGCCACATCCACGGATCAATCTCTGGATTATCACTCCACTGGTACCCCGGAACAGTTCTTTCATCAAGTGAAACCCCATCTATGTCATTCTTAAATAATGATAAAAAGCCAAAGTAATTTTACATCGGCTTTCCATAAAAATTCTGTATATAAAAGATTTGTATACATACGCCATGATATTAGTTATAAAGTAACAGAAAAACCGCCACACAAATGTGCGGCGGCCTTTCATTATATAGGTTAATATTAATTAGAGGTGTGCGATTTATTTGTAAAAAATATTTCCAAGCATAAGATCTTTCTTGAAATTTCTGATCGTAGTATCGTTGTCAATAAATACAGCCTCGATTCCCATTGCTGCAGCCCAGTCACCCATCTGCTCTGCTGTAAGGTCATATGTGAATGCTGTATGGTGTGCTCCACCTGCAAGTATCCATGCCTCTGCTCCTGTGTAAAGGTCTGGCTGTGGTGTCCAGAAGTTTGTAGCTACCGGCAGCTTTGGCATAGGTTTTTCTGTCTTTTTGCAGTCAACCGTGTTAATGATAAGACGGAAACGATCTCCAAGATCAACAAGTGATGTCGCAATACCTGTGCCCTCCTTTGATGTAAATACAAGTCTTGCCGGATCTTCTCTGTCACCCATTGAAAGCGGCTGGCATTTGATGCTGATAGGACCATCTGCGATAGTCGGGCAGATCTCAAGCATGTGTGCCTCAAGGATTCCCTCTTTTCCTTTCATGAGATTATATGTGTAATCTTCAAGCATTGATGTACCTTTTGCATCTTTCATGCCTGCAGTCATTATCTTCATGAGACGTACCATTGCGGCAACCTTCCAGTCTCCCTCTGCTCCGAAACCATATCCTTTTTCCATAAGACGCTGGATAGCAAGTCCCGGAAGCTGTTTTAATGCGCCAAGATCTCCGAAATGTGTAACGATAGCCTGATAGTTTTTCTCCTCAAGGAACCTCTCGAATCCAAGCTCTATCTGTGCCTGTACAGCAACATGTTTTTTGAATTCTTCAGGATCTCTGCCCTCAAGTAAAATATCATATTTATCATAGTATTCGTCTACAAGTGCATTTGTATCTGACTGTGATACTGCTGCAACAGCCTCTGCGATCTCATTTACAGGATAAGCATCAACTTCCCATCCAAACTTGATCTGTGCCTCTACCTTATCACCTTCTGTAACCGCAACATTTCTCATATTGTCAGCTACACGCATTACACGGATATGGCTGCTCTCTACAACTCCGACTGCCACACGCTGCCATGATGCGATCTTGCCCTGTACAACCGGATCAGACCAGTGTCCGACAACAACTTTTCTCTCAATTCCCATGCGTGTAACAATGTGTCCCCATTCACGATCTCCATGTGCCGCCTGATTCTCATTCATGAAATCCATGTCGATAGAATCATAAGGGATTTCTTCATTGTACTGTGTATGTAAATGAAGTAATGGTTTTCTTAATTCCTTAAGTCCTAAGATCCATGATTTAGCAGGCGAAAATGTGTGGCACCATACGATAACACCTGCACACTCGTCATCTGTGTTTGCCTCATTGAATGTCTTTCTTATAAGCTCGTTTGTTATAAGTGTCGGCTTCCAGACAACTTCAAAAGGAAGAACTCCTGATTCATTTAACTTTGCCACGATCTCCTTTGAATGAGCTGCTACATTTGCAAGACACTCATCTCCGTATAAATCCTGTGATCCTGTACAAAACCAAAATTTGTAATTTTTAACTGCTAACATAATTCTTCTCCTTTTACTTTTATAATTATTTCTATTCTGCTAAATTATCTCATATGAAATTACCTGATACCGAGATTGTCCAGTACTTAAATCAACAGATATCCATATTATCCGAACCTCAAATCATCTGAGCACTGGATATTTGATCTATCTGCTATGCATCCACACACGCATCTGGTTAAGTCCTCTGTTGCCCCATGCAAAATACGGAACAGCCTTTGCCATGACGCTTCGTTCTTTAGGTGGATTTTCCGAATAAAGTCCATTATCACTTTCAAGCCTTACTGCCGGAACAAGGATAGATGTCATTCCCTTCAGCAGATTATCTGTCATAATCTCATCCTTAGCCTGATCTATCTTTTCCGCTTCAAGTATAAGGCTTTGAACATCTGAATCGTTGTCAACACCCTCAAAACAATATACAAATGGGCCTCTCATAAGCGCCACGCAGCCAATATCCTCTCTGACATTTGTATTCGCATAGATTTTTCTGATCTCCATATCAAATATAATTTCAATCGTATCATTACTATACCATACACGTTCGATATACATGTATCCATTTTTCACCTGTTTTGACGCATCTATAATTTCACCATTCAGCCTAACAGTATATTTTTTCAGATATCCCGGTATATGGATCGCAACAGCAAATTTATCTGATGTCTTCGGATTTATCGTATATGCAATCTGTCCTTTCCATGGATAACTGCTCTTTACTGAAATATCAGCTTTATTGAGCTTAGCGTCCTGTCCTATGAACATATGTGAATATATAGTATCTTCATCCTCATCCCATATATATTTTCCAAGTGACGTGACCATACGGACAAGGTTTGGCGGACAGCATGCACATGCGTACCATCCCGGTCTTTGCGGTATAACATGTTTATATCCAAATATCTCCCCTGACACACCAGGATTCACTTCAAGCGGATTTACATAGAAAAATCTTTTTCCATCCAGCTGCATTCCGCTTATGATCCCATTATAAAGTGCACGTTCCATCACATCTGCATATTCACCGCTTTTATCCATCCTAAGCATCTGTTTGGCAAAAAATACAAGTCCTATCGAAGCGCATGTCTCAGCATATGCCATATCATTCGGAAGCTCATACTCCTTTGTGAAAGCCTCACCCTCAACCGTTGAGCCTATGCCTCCTGTTATGTACATTTTTTTCTGTGTCATGTTGTCCCACAGGCGTCTGCATGCCTTGTATAATCTTTCATCGTTATCTGTTGCTGCAAGATCAGCCATGGCCGTATACATATATACTGCTCTTACACTGTGTCCTACCGCCTCATCCTGCTCATATATTGTGGCATAACTTTGATTATATTTCGTATCCTCCGGAATCATCCCAAAATGCTTCCAGTCTCTCTTTTGTGCTTCCTCCTTGAAAAAATCCGGATTTTTACCCCTTTCCTCAAGAAAATAACGTGCCATCTTTTTATACTCTTCATTGTCCGTCACATGATACATGCGCATAAGACCTATCTCAACTTCCTGATGTCCCGGAATGCCGGTAATCTTATCAGGACCGAAGCGGTTTATGATATGTCCCGCCATCCTTTCCATGACCTTAAGCAGCCGGTCTTTTCCTGTCGCATCATAATATGCAACAGCGGCTTCCATCATATGACCTGCGCAGTATAGTTCATGACACTCCAAAAGATTTTGCCAGCGGTGATCTGGCTCCTTGATCGTAAAATATGTATTTAAATAGCCATCCGGCTGCTGTGCCTTTTCTATTATCCCTATTATATCATCCGCTCTTTTTTCAAGTTCTTTATCCGGTTTTATAATAAGTGAATAGGCTGCACCCTCAAGCCATTTTGCAACATCGCTGTCCTGGAAAACCATGCCGTAAAATTCGCCATCACTTAAACCTGCCGCTATCCTGAAGTTTTCGATTGCATGGCTTTTCTCAACATCAGGTTCCTCATCATTTAGAACCCTCTCCTGAAAAGGTATGACAACATCTGTCACAAGATTCTGCATGCCGCTCCAGAAATCATCTGTAATTTTTATATTTTTTAAATCGACCCGGATTTCATTTGAATCCATTTTACAATCTCCCCCTCTCGTCCCAACAAATCTTTAAGTGCAAAAAGGCGGGATAATCCCGCCCTTTGCTATCTTGAGAATGTTCTGTTCGCCTCAAGCTCCCTTGCAATATCTTCCGGGGTTCTGTACTTTTTGAATACTTTCTCCAGAATATAATTTTTGATCGCACAAAATCCACCCGGCAATAATATAAACAGGCTCATCATATCTCTGCACAAGAACAGACATGCCATGAATATTGCCACAAGCGCTACGGACCAGCCAAGATTAGCAATCATCATAAAGAGGCTTTTTTTCATTGCTTCCATTATGGTACATTCAAATCTTGCTATATATGAAAATAAATAAAATTCCCATGCAAGCGCTGCACCTGCAAGTACAAGGAAGAAATAATATGACGCTCCAAGCTGTGTATCCTGATGTAATACCTGCTTTGTAACAATGACATCACCTACAAGAAATATTGCCACAACAAACCACATCAAAAAACATAATGTTGCCTGTTTAAAATTGCGCTTAAATGCCTTCCAGTACTCTCTGTATGCATATCCTTTTTTATTTCTTATTGATTTGTTTACTGTATAATAAAGTGCTGTTGTTGATGCTCCCATAGTAAAAACAGGAATACTTGTTATTATCCAGAAAAACCCTAAAACAAGTAAATCAACTATCGCATTTATCACTTCAAAAACTTTATTGTCATATTTAAATCTGCCTGCCATATCAAATCGTCCTTTTCAAGTCCTTATGCACGTTCCTAAATATTACTTATTTTGCAAGACGAAGTGTAACAACACTACATGCCGGAATAGTAACTTTAATTCCGTCAGCATTCTTTTCAAATGCGTCAAAGTCTTTTTCTTCTACAACATCTGGCTGCTCAAATGTGTTGTGTGCATTCATTACTCCTGCTATGAATCTTGCTTCCTTTACATTGTAGCTTGCGCTGTCAGCTGTAAGTGAGATTTCAATCTCCTCAGATGCTTCGAGAGAGTTGTTTGTGAGTGTTACTGTAATAACTCCATCAGCATCCTCTGATACAGACTCAATAACTTTAGGAAGTTCGTTTTTATCTTTTCCTACAGTTCCAGCTCCCACAAGCTCGCTTCCAAGAAGTGAGGCTCCCTGATGATGACGCATCATATGGAATACATAGTATGTAGGTGTCTTTATCATCTTCTCGCCATCTGTAAGCATTACTGACTGAAGTACATTGATAAGCTGTGCTATGCAGGCCATCTTTACACGGTCAGAATGTTTATTGAAAATATTAAGTGTGATTCCTGCTACAAGTGCATCACGCATTGTATTCTGCTGATATAAAAATCCAGGATTTGTTCCCGGCTCCACATCAGACCAGATTCCCCACTCATCAACTATAAGTCCGATATTTTTATCCGGATCATACTGATCCATGATAGCTCCATGACGTTTTACGAGTTCTTCCATGAAAAAGCTTCTCTTTAACGTCTGGTAGAATATATCTTCTGTAAAATCAGTAGCACTTCCTTTTTTATCCCAGTTATCTTCAGTTTCAGGTAAAGTATAATAGTGGAGTGAAAGACCATCCATCTGACCATGTAATTTAGGTTCACAATGGTCAAAGCATGTCTCCATAACTTTTTTCGTCCACTCATAATCATCCACATTTGGTCCACAGCATACTTTCTGAATTGGCTGGTTTCCGGCATAGTTTCTTACATAAGTCTGATATCTGCGGTATTCGTCTGCATAATGCTCAGGTCTCATATTTCCGCCGCAGCCCCAGTTTTCATTTCCTACACCAAAATAATCAATAGTCCATGGTGCCTCATGTCCGTTTGCTTTTCGAAGATCAGCCATCGGTGATACCCCATTAAATGTGATATATTCAACCCACTCGCTCATCTCACGGACAGTTCCGCTTCCTAAATTTCCGTTTACATACGTCTTGCAGCCCAGCTGACGACATAATTCGAAAAACTCATGTGTACCAAAGCTGTTGTCCTCGACAACTCCGCCCCAGTGTGTATTTATCATTTTTTTACGATTCTCTTTTGGTCCGATTCCATCCATCCAATGATACTCATCGGCAAAGCATCCGCCTGGCCAGCGGAGAACCGGTATTTTCATTTCTTTTAAAGCCTCAACAACATCTGTACGCATTCCATTTACATTCGGAATATCTGAATTTTCCCCAACATACAATCCTTCATATATGCATCTTCCAAGATGCTCTGAAAAATGTCCATAAATTTCAGGTGCAATCGTGCTCTTTTTTGCCTCGTTATTTATTATTAATTTAGCCATATTATCTCCTATCCAAATACATTATTATGTTGATCCCGGGCCACGCAATATACGCGGCCCGATTATAAGCATTATTTATTAACCCTTTACAGCTCCGGCTGTCATACCATCGATGATGTACTTCTGGAAGATCAGGAAAATGATAAATATTGGTAAAATACCAAACATTGATCCCGCAATAAGCACGTCATAGTTATTTCCGTATGGTGTAAGAAGTGTATTAAGTCCAATCGGAAGTGTAAACTTATCTGCTCCTTTTAAAACAAGCAGCGGCCAGAGTATTGCATTCCATACGCCCATCGCACTAAGGATACCCATTGATGCGAATGCTGGTTTTGTAAGTGGGAGTATGATCTTTGTAGCAATACCATACTCTGTAGCTCCATCAATCCTTGCTGCATCGAGAAGATCCTTAGGAAGTCCTGACAGATACTGCCTGAAGAAGAATATCGTCGATGCTGAACATAATCCGGTTACGATCACACCAAAATATGTATCTATAAGGTGAAGCGCAATTATCTCTTTATAGAGAGGAAGCATAAGAATTTCGAATGGAACCATCATAGTAGCGATAACTAAGAAGAAAAGGAAATTCTTAAGTTTGTAATTGTACATTGTAAGTCCATATGCAACGAAGTAGCAGATAATAAGTGTAAGTGCTACAGAAACAATTGTAATGATAAGTGAGTTTTTGTACCACATAAAATATTTCTGGCTATCTTCGTTTCCAGAGAACAGATACGTGTAGTTATACAGGCTCATTGTTGATATATCAAAATCAAGTGACAAACCTCTACGGATAAGTACTTTACCTGGTCTAAATGATGCTAAAAGTCCTGCCAATACTGGGAAAACTATTATTGCGCATAATATAAGGAAGAATCCTGTCCCGAGTACTACGCCAATTTTATGTCTTGGAGTGTCAGACACAGAACGTACTTTTTTATTTTTATCTGCCATTGTCTTATTCCTCCTCGTTCTTGAATGTACCGCTTAATATAAGCTGTACGATGTTGATAACAAGTGCGATCACTAAGAGTACCATACCTACTGCACATGCATAACCCATATCGTTTTTCTCAATACCACGTTTGTACAGGTATCCTACGATTGTAAGACCGATATTTCCTGGTGAGTTGTTTCCAGCCCATAACATGTATGACTCAAGGAACATAGCAAGTCCTGCATAGATTGAAATTGTAAGCACGTAAATCGTTGTAGGTTTAAGTAATGGTAATGTTACATAGCGGAATTTCTGCCATCCTGATGCTCCATCGATCTCAGCAGCTTCATAGAGCGATGTATCAATTGATTTAAGTCCTGAAAGGAAATAAAGCATATTTACACCGGTCCATCTCCAGCATGCAACTACGAGAAGTGCTGCCATTCCTGACCAGCCCATCTTCAGCCATTTAAAGGTACCAAGTCCAAGCATCTGAGTAAGCTGGTTCATCTGACCTGTGCTGTACTCTGTAAACATCAGACGGAACAGTGTTCCTGAAATAACTACTGATGTAAGCGCCGGCATATAAAGTACCGCTTTCCATACACCTTTTGCTTTTACAAGGTTGCTGTCCATAAGAACTGCAAAAAGCATTGGGAACGGAATAAGTAAAACAAGTGTCCAAAACATATATGTTGCACTGTTTTTAATAGCAATATGGAAAACATTATCTGTCAAAAGTTTTTTGTAATTTCCAAGTCCACACCAGCTCCAGTCTACTGCCCCGATATTCTGGAAACTCATTGTTACAGATGAACATAACGGATAAATCCAGAAAAAAGCAAAACTGAGAATAAACGGGATTACAAATACATATGGTGCAACTTTCTGTGAATATAAGAATTTTTTAATCTTCAAATCACACACCTCTTTCCTACCTATCTACCTATATAATTTTGATATAAAAATGGGGGTTGGAGGATTACCCTCCTGAACCCCCTCTATAAGTCATAGACTAATTCTGCTCTGCATCTACTGCATCCTGTAATTCCTGAAGTGCATCATCTACACTATAGTCAGGATCTTCAAGTACCTCGTTAAGAGTTGTGTTGTTTGCGTACTCATTGATCGTTGGGCTGATAGCTACAGTAGAGATCTTTCCGACGTTATCAAGTCCGATTGAGTTAAGTACATCATATGGTTTGTTGATGAAGAACTGGTTGTACTGGTTGTTCTCATCCTTAGCAAAGCTGTCCATTGTCCAGCAAGCTGTGTTACATACATCAAATCCAAGTGTATTCCAGATGTTCTGCTCGCCTACCTCTGACATCTTAGCCCAGCAAAGGAACTCTGCTGCAAGATCCTGTGATTTAGACTGCTTTGTAACAACTGTACCTGTACCACCGATACCTACTGAACATTTCTGTCCTTCCTCAAATACAGGACATTTTGCAATGTACCAGTTGCCTTTTTCTTCTGGCATGTAGTTTGTAAAACGGCTCATAAACCACATTGCCTTAGGGAATGAAACAATGTTATGATCAAGGATATTCTGGTAACCAGCCTCAAGATCCACATGTCCATCCGGTGAAACCTCTGCTACCTGGTTCTTTAACCATTTCTGCTGCATTTTAAGCATATTTTTTACTGAATCAAGCTGTACATTTGCTTTGTTTTTGAATCCACCTGTCCAGTCTTCTCCGTACTCAGCCATAGCAAGCCATAACCAGTCTGTTCCGCCTGTATCAACAGATGTCCAGTATTTTGTTCCTTTTTGTCCGGCTGCTTCAACATATTCTGTTCCAAGTGCCTCATAGTCATCCCATGTCTTAACATTATCAATCTTTGCAATAACATCATCATTAGAGATTCCCATTGCATCAGCCATAACTTTTACATTGTAGTACATTACTGCAGCTCCTACATGATAAGGAGCTCCGTAAATCTTTCCATCATCTCCTGAGTAAACATCAAGTCTTGCAGGAACCATTAAATCTTTGTACTCTGTCATGTAATCATCAAGTGGAACTAACCACTTATCTTTACCAGCTACAACGTTAGGGAACTGTCCAACCTCTACATCACAGATATCAGGAGCTCCTGTGCCAGCCTGAAGAGCTGTGATAAACTTTGTATGCATGTCATTATACGGATATACAGTACATGTTAGCTCGATTGTCTTATCCGGATGATCCTTGTTCCACTGATCAACCATTGTTCCGTAATGCTGAGCATGAAGATCAACGAATGTCCACATATCAAGATGTGTTCCTTTTGAATCTCCATAAGTATTTGTTACCACCTTTGACTCTGCTGCCTCTGATTCTGTGTCCCCACCAGAAGCGCTTCCGCCGTTTCCTGATCCACATCCGGCGAGCATTGTCGAAACCATTGTTGCACACATAAGTGCACTGATTAATTTCTTTTTCATTTTCTTCCTCCTTTAAAAATGAAATTGTTGTTAAGTCCCCCACATAAGTTCTATGTCGAATGCTGGGCTTATTAGCTATTTGACCAAAAAGAACGTTTAATGTGTTTCGCTTATGTACATAATATACATTTTCCATGGGTAAATGTCAATATTCATTTTAGATATTTTTAAACTAATTTATGTATTGTTTAAATATGTCTAATTTTTCGTTTTTTTACGTTTAAAAAAACCATATTAATTATACAAATTGCACAACGTTTTTTTAAGCATCTAAAATTATTTATTCTTTATTGACTGAATTTCATCTAAATACTATAATAAACATATACTTATACTAATTAAAATATTTAAAATTCATCTAAAATATAAATTAAAGGAGACTTCATTATGATTCACATTACAAATCTTGATGAAGGGCTTGAGCTTTTTAAGGCACTGGGATCAGAGGTTCGTATGCAGATACTTAGTATCCTTCTGGACAATGATCAGATGAGCATGAACCAGCTCGCCAGTGAGCTTAATATAAGTAACGGAGCACTTACAGGCCATATAAAAAAATTAGAAGAATGTGGACTCATCACAACCGCCAATGACTCATCCGGTCACGGCAACCAGAAGATGTGTTCTCTCATTCAGGATCGTATAATAGTAGATATCGAAGCACCTGTTGATAACACCAACATATTTAATACTGAGATAAAGGTCGGACAGTTTTCGTCCCATGATGTATGTCCTACATGCGGTATGGCTACCCGTCAGTCTGTCATAGGTTCTTTGGACGACATACGTTATTTTGACCATCCCGACAGGTTCAATGCTGATATCATGTGGTTTACTAAAGGATATGTTGAATACATTATTCCAAATCTTATCCCTCATAACCATAAAATCACACAGATTTCAATTTCAACAGAAATAAGTTCTGAAGCTCCGGGTGTTGACAGTAACTGGCCTTCGGATATCAGTTTTTATCTTAACGACACACTGCTTGGCATATGGACTTCACCTGGCGATTATGGTGATGTGCGCGGAATGTTCACACCTGAATGGTGGCCTGCGAACTGGAACCAGTATGGACTTCTGAAACTCCTTGTCATAAATAGAAAAGGAACATTTATCGACGGACTTAAGATATCTGATGTGACGATCAATATGCTCGATCTGGATTACAAAAGCAACCTTCATTTAAAAATCGCAGTCGAGGAAAATGCTGCACATGTTGGCGGCATAACACTCTTCGGAAAGGGATTTGGAAACTATGATCAGGATATAAAGGTTGCCATAAACTATACACCTATCGAGGATGAATAGTCTTAAACAGTCTTAAATACTGTTAACTATCAATAAAAAAATCCCCGGAAGCAGGCTTTGGGATTACTTCAATAGCCGTTTCCGGGGATTTTTATATTTTACATATCTGCACATAGCATCCGCAGGCATTGCACGTTCAGGCATTTAGCTTTTCTTGCATATCAATTCCATGTTTATCTCTCTCGATCAATCAAAATTAAAAACCGGTCTTCCGTTGTGCCATTTTATTTTCATAAGCATTGCATGGCGGTTCGGATTATAAAGCGGATCGCCTATTATTTCGGTTTCTGTTCTGGCATGGTAAACCATGATATCATTTCCCTCATCGTCTACGGTAAACGAATTATGTCCAGGTCCATACACCACTGCTTTTTCATCAGAGCTTAACACAGGATATCTTTCTTTCTTCCATGAAAGCGGATCTAAAAGATCTGAATCTTCATCAGCCGAAAGCATTCCCATGCAATAATGGATTCCTGTATCACTAGCTGAATAAGTCACAAAAACCCTGCCATTTCTTTTTATAACTGCCGGTCCCTCATTCACCCAGAATCCGTGGCGTTCCCAATCATAATCAGGTGTTGTAAGAAGAACCTGCACCGTATCAAGTGTGTACCCGTTTTTCATTCTGGCAATATAGAGGTTTGATATCTGTTTTCCGACTCCGACCTTTTCCGCCCAGATATAATACCAGTTTCCGTTTACCTCAAATACTGTTGCGTCCAGTGAAAATGCCTCAAATGAGAACTCATCATCCTGCGCCCGGTGCATTTTTCCTTTTTCAACCCATGGATCATTCAGGGGATCCTCTCCCTGACACTCCAGTACATATGGACGTATAGCCCATATATCATCCTTATCTCCACCGGCATAATATATGTACCATTTTCCAAACAGATAATGGATTTCCGGAGCCCAGATGTGTATGCTCTGCGGTCCCGATTCATGCTTGTGCCATATTTCTATTTCTTTAGCATCCTTGATTCCTGCCAGTGTGTCTGATCTTCTAAGTACTATCTTGTCGTATTCCGGAACAGATGCTGTAAAATAATAGCTTCCGTCCGTATGTCTGTATACATATGGATCTGCACGCTGCAAAATCCATGGTTTATTATATACTAATGTGTTGTCCATATCCTGTTCTCCTTTTATGCTTTAGTCAAAATATTTTACTCCCCATACACTTTCGTTCTGTCCTACGGCAGAAAATGTCATAACATCTGTTCCTGCTTCATCTTTCATCCTGCAGAAAACTCCACTAAATTCATCTCCATCAATTGTTATGTCCATGTAATATGAGCCATCATTGTATGTCCATGTTCCTTTAGATTTTTCACCTGTGACAGAACCATCCTTGTTAAGATAAAGTATCTTTGGGTTAGCAATCTTATCGCTTATATCAGTTCCCTGATTTATTACATAATATCTTCCGATAACATCATTCTTATCGTACCCGTCTTCACTTATAGTCTCGCCCTGGGTCTGATATGGAAGTTCACATGGCCAGCCGTCCTCGTTTACTATCATCTGATGTACACGCGGTGAATGTCCCTCACCGCCATCATTAAATCTGGTATGATATACTAGGTACATTTTTCCATCTTTTTCATCTATAAACGACGAATTGTGTCCTGTAGCCATATATGCTTTTTCGAGACTCGGAAGTTTATAATTTCCTGTAAGCTTAAGTCCGAAATTCTGATGCTGTGCACTCTTCTGCGGATATTCTCCATTCATATCCACATAATCACCATCCACTGTTTCAGATCTGAATACCCTGACCTGATATCCACCATTACTGGTCAATGCTCCATATGAAACATAAAGATAATAATATCCGCTTTCCTTGTCATATGTGATATAAGGTCCCTCTATCGATATATGTCCGCCCCCTAACAGACGTTTTCCGTAATATGGATCCACATTATTGTCCGGATCTGCCTGCGGGTGGATGACCTGTCCTGTTGACGGATCTAACTCGATAAGAAAGATTCCGCCGCTCCACGATCCGTAAACCATCCACATACGGTCATCTTCATCATAAAATACTGTCGGATCTATCGCATTAGGATAATCATTGTAATTGTACTGGCCACCCTGTATATAGTTTTTGTATGCATAATCCTCATCTACATAGTCAAGCACATCCGTTCCTGAAATAGTTTTTCTGTTAAATCCGGAATAGATAAGTGCTCCCTTCCATTCATATGGACCTTCCGGTGTCTCTGATGTGCCGTAGCACAGGTTCGATGCGTTCCATGTAGACGTTGTGCAGTAATACATGTAATAAAGCCCGGTTGTTTTATTGTAAATAACGTCCGGCGCCCACACATGGGTTTGTTTATCATCAGTCTGTATCAGACTGTCTTTATTTCCGGAATACGCAAAAGCCTGATCTGCCACTTCATATATCTGTCCGTAAACCGGGTTTGTTTTACTGTATCCGTCTGCGATCTTTTCCCAGTTTAAAAGGTCAGTGCTCTTTGCTGCTGACATATGGGAACCAAAAATGTAGTATGTATCATCTACCTGTAAAATGGAAGGATCATGAACCGATACTCCTGATGATACATCTGCGGATTTAATCCCTTTATAGCTTACAGTGTAGTCCTGCGATTCTGTACCACAAGCTGATATTGCAAGTGTCATCGCTGCTACGATCGTTCCAGAAATGGCCTTTTTCTTCCCATTTCCCATCTCAAATACCTCCATATTTTATTTTTCCGCCCAGCATTATAAATTTATGATATCAGATATATTGACATAATACAATATATATTTTATGATTTATTAAAATATTTTATATTTTCTCAAAATTCTAAAATATTTTAATAAAACTTAATCATTTCTGTATTGTGGTCAACTTGACCACAATTCTTTCTGTCTGCTTTCTTCAAGCAAGAAAACCATTTTTATATTTTTTCGGTGCTCGCAAGCCCCATAAAATAAAAAAAGCAACAATGAATTTTTACGATCATTGTTGCAAAAAATCGATGTTCCCGGCGGGAATTGAACCCACAACTAGCGCTTAGGAGGTTCCTCTTCTGCCTGAAACCATTGTCATTAAATTTTATTTAAAGTCATTCAAAGCCTTGAATTTACTGACTTTGATGTAAGAATCTGTAAAGATAAGAAAACCTGTTTTATCCTGAAAAAATCTGGTTTGGGTGGAAATCCACCCTATATCCACCATAAGGGGTTTATTATACTGTTCTTTCAGGTGCATAATCTGCCACCATTGTTTTTTTCATATCCAGTAATGATTATCTAGTTTTCTTATTAGATTTGATTTCATTATAACGCAAATATGGTCATATGTCGATATTAAATTGACCGTATAATGCTTATTAATGCCTTTTCCAGTTTTTCTGTAACCTCGGTTCCATTATCAACAGAAGCTTCAACTTCCGATGCCAGGTGCTCGATATCCTGTTTGCCTTCCGCTAACGCTTTCAGAGTAAGCGTCATGCTGTTTCCGATTTCTTCCACAGCGACTGCCACTTCTGTAAATCTCTTTCTTGTGTTTTCGCGAATCACTTTTGTAGTCAAAACAGAATTCGCTCCAACCATGATCATAACAACAATCTATACAACTGCTGCTTATGTTCCTTTCTTATATAAAAAAAACGACCTGCATTTTCTACTTCTATTGTAGCGAATACCTGTCGGTTTTTATATCCTTATTTTGTAGTTTTTATTCTTTTATTGCGTTGTCTGTCTCGAAATCCATCAGACTCTTTTTGTCATAAACGACTCAAATCTCACATGCTGATCCATCTTGTCACCGATCATGCCGATCACTTTTCCCATGGTAAATGCGGCAAGGATCGTACCGATTCCAAGTCCGTCCAGATGTCCGAGGATGATGCAAGTCATCAGAGCTGTTATGGTAAGGCAGGTAACGTCATAGCCGATTTTGATCCTGGAATATTTTACCTTTATGATATCTGCCAGTTCTCTCGGAAACAGGTCTGTCGGGATGATCGGAAGACCGCAGCGGTTGGAAAGTGCGATCCCGATGCACAGGAGCAGGTAGCTGATGATAAAATAAAGTACCCTGTAGCCAATGGCTGTCGGCAGGACACCTATCCACATTTCATGCACATCGAGCATCTCGCTGAATGCAAATCCAACGACAAAACTGAAAAGATAAGGTGCAACGAATTTCTTACGCATGATCATCAGTGATAACACCAGAAGTCCCTGGAAAATGTAGGTCCAGGTTCCAAGGGAGATCTTATTGAATACTTCCGAAAATGCATATGGTACACTGGAAATCGCCGAGATCCCGGAACCGGAATACAGCATCAGCACAACTCCCAGGCTGTTGATCAATACCACCACCAGCAACGCCAGCTCGCCCCGCAGAACCGGTAATTTATTGTTCTCTTGTGTCTCAATTTCTTCTGTCACTTTATATTTCCTCCATAGGTAATTTATTGTAACTGTTCAGTACCTTCACAGTTACAATTTATGCCTTGTCTATCTTAGCACTCTGGAGTTATTTTTTAAAGAGACAATCTACTGATTTCGTAAAAAATTTGTCGAACGTTTCTCTTTGACATATGAATGATTAATATTTATCCTGCATGTCCGTATATTCTGCATATTTCTCACGCTCTGCCGTATCATGGGTATCACAGCAGGATACCATATGTGATGGTGAGATAGGTATATTCAGACTGAACAATGAGGCTTACATCAAAAAGCTGAAAAGATATGCAGACAGACTCTATCCAGTCTACGGTTTCCACTCTCGGAACCGTCGCTATAGCCGCTCAGACCATGACCAATATACTCGAGAATCTAAATGGTATCGCCGCTATCGGAATCGGTCTTATGACAGTTGTAGGACAGTGCCTTGGTGCCGGAAGAAAGGACGAAGCTATCTACTATATCAAAAAGCTTTCATGGGTGTCTGAGATAGTCATCATAGCAAGCTGCGCTCTATAATATTTACGATCAGATTCAAGTCAGGGAAGTGACTGAATCATCATGTGATCAATTAAACAGAATGCAAAAATGCCCGGATAATGACACTTTCATCATCCGGGCATTTTTGTATTGTATCTAGTTCTTTGCTTCTCCCTCTGGGAAAATAATCTTGTTTACAAAGAAGAATACTACCATGGATACGCCGCCGTTTAGCACGGTTGTTCCGATGTTGTAAATCCAGTTTGGAACAAACATGCCGGCTACGGCTACCCATATACAGTTTATTGAATTTACTATGCAGGTCACTATGCAAAACGCTATCAGATACCAGAATGCCTGATACCAGATATTGCCTTTGCTTCGGAATACAAAGTTTCGCTGGATTGGAAAGTTGATGCACTCTCCGAGCACCATCGCTATCATGTATGCACAAAAATACGGGAGCCCTCCATGTGCCGCATCATAGCCTATTATATTCCACTTAAATGTCTCTCCGAAAAGTGTGATGTCGATTCCCGGAAAGCCGAAGTCCACCTTTGGAAGTCCGGCAAACAGGAGGGGCAGGAAAAGAAGCATCACATATTTAAGTACTGTGATAACGTTACTTACTATCACGAACAAGCCGCCCTCCCGGACCCATTTTGAGGCTCTGGGATGCGTCATTGCAAAGTGCTGCCATAGATTCTTTAGCTTATCTATCATGCAATCACCTCTTAAAATATCTACTGTGGAGCCGGGCCACCTGGACCGCCGCCCATTCCAGGACCGCCTGCTGTCGCAGTGATAAAGTTTCCACCATATTTAAGTGCGATAAATACATAAACTATAAGTATCACTGCAAGTATGATCGTTGCAGGAGAAATTTCCTTTCTGTCTTTACCGATAAGCTTGGCAATACAGTATAAAACTGCTGCAAATCCGATTCCGATAACCAGATCTCCGAATACTGCTGCTCCGATAAGTGTAGCCGCAAAAGGAACCATTTCCTCAAGATTTTTTACATCAATTTTTGTGATTCCTTTAAGCATTGCGATTCCTGCAAATACCATGATAAGGTCTGCAAAAACAAATCCATCCTGAACATATGCTGCAAGCTTTGTCTCTGTATCATTTATCCACATTCCTACACCGTTTGTAGATGTAGCAAAGATTGCAAAAAATACCCAGTTGAACATTGCGATAAAAAATCCAACTGCTGCTGCAAGGGAGCTAAGTCCTGTCTTTCCTCCGTCCTTTGTCTCGATTGCAGACTGTGCACCAATTGATGTAGGTGTGCCTCCGAAAACAGGTGAAACAACATTGAGTGCTGCTCCTACGATAAGAGCTTTTTTCTCACTTTCTGTCACCCACTCCTGCTCGTCAAAGCCTCCTGCAACGACACTTGCTTTGTAATTGCCAAGGTTTGTATACATTCCAATGAAAAGGAACGTAAGGACGCTTTCAATCATGAATAATGCTACATTTCCACCAGCCTCTGTAAAAGCGCTGAAATCAAGACCTTTCTTGAACAATGCACCGATTTTCAGTGATGAGATACCTGTTGCTATGTTGTAAGGTGAAGCACCGTCTGTAGCAACAATAAGATTTAATCTCTGGTAAACAAGTGTTGTAGCTGTCTGTCCGCCGACAAAGTACTCTAGGAAAAATACAACTCCACCAACCCACATTGCAAGAATAAGCATAAAGTATGTTGAGCCGAGCGCATTACGGCGCTTTGCTGCTGTATAGATTACTACAAGTACTATTCCGGCAATAAGAAGCCAGAAATAAAACAAATCTAGATTGGTAAGACCGGATGCATTATTTATAGTTCCGGCATCTGTTAAAAGTCCACAGTTTTTAAGTGCTGTGTAAATTACATACAAGCCTATTGCAACAGGCATAGCCTTTTTAACGCCCTCAGGCAATGCATCTATAAATACCTTTTTAAGCGGTGTGACAACTATAATCAGATAGATTATGGCTGCTATAAATGTAACAAACATAAGGTTTGCATAGGTAAGTCCTGTGTTGCTGCCCATCATGGAAATCAGCACTGAGCTGATTCCCATATTGGCTGTCTGCAGCATTGGGAGGTTACAAAGCACGCCAAGAAATAATGTTCCGGCAAATGCTATAAATGATACTGCCAGATATGCTCCGGCGTAATTGCCATAGGTAGTTCCGATTACCTGCGCATTTACAAGCAGTGCACATACTGCTATGCAAAATGCACCAAGTCCTGCTTTTATCTCGCTTCCCACAGTAGAGCTGCGCTCAGAAATCTTGAACCAGCTATCCAGCTTCTGCGTGATTTTTCCGGGACTTTTTTCTATATTTTCCATGTTATCCATCATGCGTTAACTCTCCTTTTTTTCACAATTGGTAAAATGATATTGAGTACGATTGCAAGTACGGCAAGTAATGCAAGCACTACATCTATCACGATCATAATTACCTTCCATACAGGAGTTCCTGTAGTGGCACCGTTTTCTCCTCTTACCAGTTTTCCGGTTTGGCATACCTGATAAAGCATATGCTTTGTAGTCTGACGAAGCAGATATTTACCGTAATTAGTTGATGTAGCATCACCTTCGTAATCATAGTATGTAGTGATCGTCGAACCACCGAGCTGTCCTTCAACACCTCCGAAGAGTCCGGCTCCAGGTGTCATTACCCATGGATAAGGTCCAACACCATCTGTAACTACAAGTCCGTTAAATCCCCACTCATTACGGAGGATTGTGCGGTACATTCCCGGATGGAACATTGAAATACCATCTCTGTTAAGAGAAGCCATGATACCAAGTGTACCCTGTCCTGTCTCAAAATGTCCTGTACCGGTCTCGTCATCATCTACTACATATGTCTCTTTTACGCAGATCTCGTAATCCTTTAACATGATTTCTCTTGCTGCCTGCTCTGAGAACCATGTAATATTACCATCTCGGTTCGTATCGTTATCGTTCATCGCCATGTGCTTGATATAAACATAGATACCCTCTGACTGTAATCCTGCAACTTCTGCAGCTCCCATCTTTCCACCGATGAAGCCGTCCTCTGAATAATACTCGAAGTTACGTCCACCGAATGGAGTTCTGTGTGTATTCATAGCAGGAGCATAAGCACCTGCAAGATTGTTTTTGATTGATTGATGAGCATAAGCTATTCCAAGCTTATTAAGTAAATATGGATTCCATGTAGAAGCATTTACTACTGCTGATGTAAACCATGTATTTGTTCCGTAACTGCTGTTACCGTTTCCTGACTCTCCCGGTCCGTCTACTACATCCTCACGAGTCTTGTTTACTGACTCTACTGCCGGTGTAGACCATCCGAGATTACCCTGAACATTTATCTGCTCGTCAAGTGTTGTCTCGTCAAGAAGATAAGCCCAGATTTCATTGCTGTAATCAACATCCTTTAAAAACTCACAGTTCACATCAAGTCTCTTGGATGTTTCGTCCTCAGTTACCTGATAGTTTCCATCATCATCAACTACAGGATCACCATTGTCATCAACTACTACGTAGTAAACTTTACCATAGTCAATTTTATGTTCTGTATTTTCATCATCATATAAATATGAATCATCATTCTGGTCTTTTCCGTCTACATTTTCATCTGTGGCATAAGCCTCGTAATCAGCACCACCAACGTATTTGGTAGTTGTCTTTTGTACCTTCTGACCATTCTCATACGTCTCATAAGTATACTCAGTTGTTCCCAATGCAGGTGTTGCGAGAACATCTACGAGTGCATCTGAAAGAGCCTCCTCTTTACAGCTTGACTCATGCTGCATGATTGTCTCCATACCTCCGGTGAAATCACTTCTTGATAAATATCCGTCAAGCATGTTTCCGTCTCCGGCATCTACATCACTCATTGCAACTTTTGCAACTTCCTCGTCGCTGCTTCTTGCTCCGGCATTGTCCTCATCATAGATAATGCTCTCTGAAAGACTTGCCTCAACCGGATCACAGACATCCTCATGTGCATTTAATCCGATGTGGAATTTGTAATCACCTTTTTCAAGAACATAGCAGCCATGTCCATATGAATCAAATGATGCTAAATCATCTGTATCAAAAGTGATTGTTACCTCTTCCGATTCCCCCGGCTCGATAATTCCGGTTTTCTGGAATCCAATAAGCGCTTTTGCAGATTTCTGTAAACCAACTCCGGAGATACCGCAGGTTTCATCAGTTCCGTAAGGAGCCTCCTGATAGAGCTGTACTACCTGTTTTCCTGCAACATCACCTGTATTTGTTACCTTTACTGTAATGCTGTTTGATGAATGTGCTGTAAGATCAATATTTGAAGCTGTCACTTCCTCATCAAAAGTCGTATATGAAAGTCCATATCCGAATGGATACTGAACAACCTCGTCATAGCCTTTTGCAGTTCCGTTTTTCCACTCATGTGTGGTAAATGCATCACTGTCAAAATAGCCTTCGGCATCTGCCGTCTCGTAGAAACGGTATCCGACATAGATACCCTCTTCGTACTGGTAATATCCGAAGTTGTTTGACTGGTCAAAACCTGTCTTTATGTTTTCTACGTTTGTGTATTTGTTGTCATCGTTGTTGTAGAATGAAGGCATTGTAGACATATCGTATGCATATGTATCTACAAGATGTCCTGATGGGTTTACATCTCCTGTAAGAACCTGTGCTACACCTACAAGTCCTGCCTCACCCGGATGTCCGATCCAAAGACATGCATCTACGCCATATTCTTCCTGCTCGATCTCACCAAGCTCGATAGGTGTTGATGAATTGATGAGCACGATAGTCTTGTCGTAGTTCTTATTACAGAAGTCCAAAAGACCAAGTTCGTCCTCGCTGAGCTGTAAATATGTTGTTCCTGTTGAAGCAACACCATCTCCGTCATAATCCATTACCGGAGAAGCACCTTCTGCACCTGAACGACCGAATGTAACAATTGCTACATCATTGTAACCGTCCTGCATGAAGCTGTCCTTGTTATCCTCGTATACGCTCTCATCGAACTCACATACTCTTGAGTAACCACCCCAGTCACCATTTCCGTATGCATCTTTATTCTCTACATAATCAGAACCGGCTATTGTTGAAAGCTCGCCTGTTCCTGTGTGTCCCTCGTATTTTGAATCAGCATTTCTTGAACCGCCGACCGCTTCCTCGAGCCAGTTCCATGCCTTTTCATTTACATCAAGATATTTCTCTGTGCTTACGCCGCTTCCTTCTGCCTTACTTCCGTCAAAAGCCTCTTTCATGGTGTATGTGTACTCGTCATACTTTCCACCGGCAGAGCCTGTACCACCACAAATGTAGTTGTAAGACATTGCGCCTAAAATTGTTACCTTACTTCCCTTTTCAAGTGGAAGTGTGTTGTTTTCATTTCGAAGAAGTACGGCTCCTTCACTTTCGATTTCGGTGTCTACATCACGCCCCTCTTCCATGCAGTCGGCATCACTCATGGCACTGTCACTCGATGAGCTTCCGGACATTCCAAGATACGTGGTCAGTGTATCACCGTAAGTCGGCAGCAGTGAATTTACCAGCATCAGCATGACAATGAGTGCCGCCGTAAGCCTTACTCCTCTCTTGATATTCTTTTTCAAAGCTATCCCCATTGAGAGAATAAACTAAAATTTATTCCACTATCCCACTCCAATTGTTTACAATAATATCTGCGTTACTTTCAAGGTCCGTAGCACCGTCCAATTCAATTTTTACACACGACATATTTGTCATCCATTCTTTCTGTTCTCTCATATTTGGTGATCCATCTTCTTCATAACTTCGATTATCTTTCAAAAATTTCATATGGGATTCATACATATCTCCACCTTCAAGTACTCTTCTTCCAAATCGCTCTATTGCTCTTTTATGAACTCGTTGTATTCGAATATCTGGTTCAACATAAAGAAATACCATCATTTTAAACATATCATCAAATGAATAATGAAAGGACCTCATCGACCCAGCCATAACAAAATGTTCATATGGAGCAATATCAGTGTTCAGTCTGCTAATCTTTTCTTCCCTCGTATACATTTGTGTATATGGACTATCTGTATTCTGTTTCCAAATATAATCATCCACATCAAAATATAGATATCCCAGTTTCTGTGCAACTATTTTTCCAAGTGTTGTCTTTCCACTTCCAGATGGACCAATTATCATAATTCCAGTTGACATATTTACACCTCACTAAATAGCAATAAAGATTTATTATTGTTCTGAAAATCGGAATTTATTACTTATTCATTTCATCAACTAAGCTTGCTGCTTTTACCGTCATTTCCACCCATCCAGGCACAAAACCACTGCGCAATGCATTTTTTACCGATTTAAGATTTGACCACGCACAGCAGTAAAATGGTACTTTGCCTCTTTCAATTATTTCAATTGCAAGATTACTTGTTAGTGATGAAGCAATTCCCATTCTTCGATATTCAGGCAAAACATCGACACCTATCTGCCACATATTATCACAATCCGCTGAACACGCTGCGAGACCTACAAGCTTCTCACCATCATATGCTCCAACTCCCAGAACATCTAACTCTTTTCTATCTGCACACAATGCATTCCCCCACATTGGAAGATACAAATCTGCAAAATCTTTTTGTTCTAACACTTTAAGGACATAATTGCACTCTAATCTTTTCAATCGTTCCATATCCGGCAAAAAATACTCTGCCATAAAACATACTCTATATCCTTTTTCTTTCATCCGTTCATCAAGCCAGTGCATGTTAGGCGTCTCAAAACAATGATAAAATTCAAACTTACTCAGATATGTTTCAACTATTTCTTTAAATTCATCTTTCACAGATGCAACTACATTGCTTCCATAAGACACAAAATTACAAGCGATAGGTTCTTTATAATATTTTCTTGCCAAAGGTCCAACTCCAGATTTAACAAATACATTTGTATCCTGAAGGAAGTCAGAAACCTTTGCATTTGTGTCATATGCAGATTGCTGCATTGCTATATCCATTATTTCTTTATTCGTCATAACTTACTTCCTTTTTTATTCTTTATCCAATACTAAATTATAAATTGTTATCATTCACTAAATATGAAGTTGTCAATAGCGTTTAACAGAATTAAGATTCTTTTTATTCCTTTATTCTGCCTTATTAAGATGCCACAAATCAAGAATACTTCTCAATTTGTGGCACTAATTCATTAAACAAAATGTGCTATAATCGAATGTCTTTCTTCAACTATATTAAACCTAAATGTTTTTCGACACAAGTTAATGTACTCTCAACTGTACTATCCACAGTTCTCTCTATCCAAAAGAAAGAACTGCTTTTAATCTCCTCTATGCGATTTACATTGAGTTCATATAAGGTAATATTCACAGTTTGTTTGGCTTTTTCTATATCAGTCGCTGAATTTAAGTACTGAAAAAATCCCTGATGATCTGGTCGATTACCATATTCATCAACAAGATTAGATGGGTCTTTTATGAGAAAAACAACTCTCGCTGGTTCAGAAAAAGCGAGTGCCTGAGCAACTGTAAGATGACAATCGCACAAAACTTTCTTATTTTCTGATAAACGAATCAAATCAAGAAGAACAAACTCTAACTGTTCACGAGTATTATTCAACAGCCAATTCTTATATTCTTCAACTGTTCTTCCAAAAAATTCATCTGCACTGTTAAAATACGTATTCATCGCAGGCTGAAATAATGGGTTCGACATTTTTTTGTGCTCGTCGAATCTCTCATCAACATCAAATAGTTCAAATCCATACTTTTCCGCCAACGCACGTGAAACGGTTGTCTTTCCTCCACAAGGTGTTCCCGTTATAAAATAAACATTTTTTAAGTACTCTTTGATTACATTATCTTGAAATATCATTGCACAATCTCCTTTATTAAATAGTTTTTCGGGTTCTGCCTATACATAAAACTATTTAACATAGTTCTATGAACTCAGATATTTCTTAATTTTAAGAACATCATCATATTCATTTCACCTCCACAACTTTCGATTTGGTAAACCATCTATACAATACCATACTTCATTGTCCATTACAATAATTGCATCGCTCCCGCTTATTCTCATCAATTCTGCAACTATTATATTGTGATATTATGCTTACTCTTAGGCTGTCTGTTCACTTTTCTTTGCGTGATACGCTTCACGTCTCATAGCCAGTGTTTTTTCATATCTCTCTTTTGCAATAGGGTCTCCATTCAATGCATCTTCACGCATTTTTCTGTAGCTCTTCACTGTGGCTCTAACCTGATACTGTTTACGCTCTGCAAGCTGACTCTTTGCTTCCTGATCTCCGGCTTCCGCCCTGGCTCTCAAGGCTTCCATCTGCTCCTTTCTTCTTGCGGTATGCCGTCTGTTGTATTCTGCATTTCTCTCTTCCAAATATTTTGCATATTCAGGGTCATTTTCTGCTCTCTGCTTACGCTTTTCTGCTGATTTCCTTGAACGTTCTCTTGCAATAGCTCTACCTGTCTTCCTGTCATTCCAGCCTCTGAACCAACAATATCTCTACTCCATTTATCTGACTTTGGGAACTCAGTTCCCGAAGTTGAATCATTAGCATCTAAATCCGAACGATATCCTCTTCTCTTCATAGCTTCCATTTTCATCTTAAAGCTAAATGCTCTTTCACTCGGAAGTATCTCTTCCCTCTGAATATTTGCATCCACCATTTTTATAATGGCTTCATCATCAGACATTTCCTTTACGATAGCCGGAACCTTTTTCAATCCCACAATCTTTGCTGCGTGTAACCTGCGATGTCCAGATATCATTTCATAATTTCCACTCTGATCCGACCTTACAATTACCGGATTCAATATGCCATTTTCCCTGATACTGTCAACCAGAGTGTCCATCTTTTCATCATCCAGCACCTTAAACGGATGGTTCGGAAACGCATGAATTCTTCCAATCTCTATTTCCTGAGTACCGGCAATCTCCGGTACTCCCAATAATTCATCTACTGACTGTAATTTAATCTTTCCTGCTACTCTGCTTGCCATAATTACTCTGCCTCCTTCAATACTTCTTTAGTTAATGCCATATAAGCAAATGCCGCTTTTCCCTTTGGATCATAGGAATAGATGCTTCCACCCTCCACACTGACCTCTGATGCCCTTACTGACATCGGTATCTCTGTTCCAAATACCTTAATTGATGCAGAATAGGTATCATACACCATCAGGGAAATATCCCTGGCATAATTAGTTCTGTTATCAACCATCGTCAAAAGTATTCCTTCAATCTTGAGCTTTGGATTCAGCTGCTTCTTTACTCTTCCTATTGTCTTGATCAGCTGCTGTAAGCCTTTGACCGGAAGATATGCTGCCTGCACCGGTATCAGTACGGAATCTGCACATGCCAATGCGTTAATTGTCATCATTCCAAGCGAAGGCATACAATCAATAATGATATAATCATAAAATTCTCTCAGCCTGTCTACCATAGATCTCAGAATCAGTTCCCTGCTCATGGCATTTACCAAAGACACCTCTATTGCTGACAATTCAATGTTGGCTGGGATAAGGTCCACGCCTTCCTTATGGTGTAAGATTGTCTTTTCTATATTCAGTTTTTCATCATTAACAATGTTCATCATCAGTGTTGCCAGAGAATACTCCATTTCATCCGGCTCCTCATAACCAAGGCTGATTGTAAGACTTCCCTGTGGATCTGCGTCTATCAGAAGCACTTTCTTTCCTTCCTGTGCCAACCCTATTCCAAGATTTACACATGATACTGTTTTACCTACTCCACCTTTTTGATTTGATACTGCTATTACTCTACACATAATCCGTTCCTCCTTTATGCATCCCAATATTTGTTCATATTTAATTTCAACATTTCCAAAATTTCACGCCTCATCTGCTCTGCCGTGTAACTGACAGGGAAAAACCTGTGAAGCTGCTCCGTTTTGAATACTACGCGGTCTATCTCTTTTTGCTTAATTTCACTTAGGATATCTTCCATATCCCTTACTGTAAGTTTCCCATCTGCGCTCAATTTCTTTATGCGGAGTGCCTGGGATAGTGACGGGGTACACTGTGCAAATTCCATTGCATCCAGCATTTCCTTTTGCTCCTTCTTTTTCAGAAATGACAACTGAACTGCCGGAGTAAATCCCATGCTTCCGTCATCCACTTTTTCAAGCATTTCAGGAATAAGTTCTGTGATTTTGATATACCTCTGAACCTGTTTGGGGCTGTCCCCACATTCCTCTCCAATCAGCTCAATGCTTTTCTTTCCCAAATTATGGTCTACCTGACCACATTTTCTTCTTCCTGCCTTTCTTTTGATAGCTTCATACTTCATTTTGTAAGCAAATGCTTTTTCGCTCGGACTTATCATTTCCCGTTGTAAATTTGAATCAACCATAGATACAACCGCTTCATCATCTTTTAATACCCGAATGATCACAGGTACCTTACGATAACCGATCTTTTCAGCTGCAAATTTTCTTCTGTGACCCGATATGATCTCATAAGTTCCATCCTGCCTCGGTCTGACTATCAGAGGATTTAATATTCCATACTTCTTAATGCTCTCCTGTAATTCAATCATCTGACTGTCCGCCTGAACCTTGAATGGATGGTTTACAAATCCCCGAAGTCTTTCCAGCTCAATCTCTACAACTCTTTCATCCTGATCCAGCAATTCCTTCTTTTCTTCCATAGGCAACTTCCTTTCCCTGAACGCAAAAAAGCCCGTCCAGAATAGATTGTTTTTATCTAATCTGAACGGACTCTTCCGACAGGCCTGATATCACAGGCAAGAATATAGTGTTTTTTCACTTCTTTTCCTAATTTTACACACCAAAGCTCATCCTACATTGTAGTTAATCCCTTTGTGTGACAAATCAGAAAATGTGAATCGGTGACAAGCATCCATTCCCGCTGACAAAATCAGTATATTTAACCCTTTTTCGCTGACAAATTTGTCACTGAAATTGCAATTCTGCACGAAAAAAGCGGCAATGAAACTATCTTCATTACCGCTAAAAATGAGCGTCTCCTATAGGAATCGAACCTACAATAGAGTCTTAGGAGGACCCCGTTATATCCATTTAACTAAGGAGACAAATGCCGTATTTTCGGGCTTTTCAGCTCTTTTGGCTCCGGCTGCCATATCTATGAATTCAACACTTAGTGATGAATTTCCATTGTATCTTATTTTGACATTCAGGTCAATCCCTGTTAGAATCGAACTCTGACTTATCACTTCGCAACTTCCATAAGTCTCAACCATGATTGAACCTTAGGAGTTCCCTGTGGCGGTTAGTATGCAGTAGTTCGATTATCCCGTAAGGGACGTTTAACACCGAAAAAAATAGAATAAGGGCTTGCACAACAAATCTGTTAATAAACTTTAATATTCAATTATATCCTTTAGAGTGTTAGCAGGCTGTTAGCAAACCAACCTCTTTTTCGGAAACTGCCAGACAACTCGTACAATCGTATTTTAAATCATTTATCACAAAGAAACAAGATACCCGTTAGGTTAAATTAGTTTACCAAAGGCGTTCAGAAATGAGCGTCTTTTTTCATACCCAAAATCGAAAGGAGAAAGAGAAAATATGAATAAGCTAGTAAAGCGATTGCTGACAGGAACGCTTGCTTTTGCAACCATTCTTACGGCATTACCAGTGACGGCGGTTCATGCTTCCGGCAATCAATACTGGACAGAATCAGCAGAACGTGTCGGCTACATTGAACACGTTATGAATGATGGTTCTATCAAATCCACATTTAATGAGGGACACATGAAAGTTGAGGGCGAAACTGCCTACTGCGTGGACATCAACACCAATTTCAAGAATGGATATAAAACACGTTCTGACGCAAGCACCCGTATGAGTAGCGATCAGATTGCGGACGTTGCTCTTTCCTTAGAGTACGTCAAGCAATATACCGCTTCTCATACGAACTTGAATTACAAACAGGGATACTTGCTGGAACAGTGTGTTGTCTGGCAGAGATTGAGTGAACAGCTCGGCTGGCAGTGCGACAACGTCAGAGCTTCTTATAATGAAATCTCACAGGCGGTACAGAATGAAGTGTACGCTGGTGCGAAAGCATTTGTGAAAGCAAATAAGGGACGCTATGAATGTGGCGGTTACATTTATACTGGCGAAGGACAGGACATCGGACAGTTCTGGGCGAAGTTAAATGTGGGAAATGCAAAGGTCAAAAAGACTTCTTCCAATCCCACGGTCACAGATGGCAATG
>OIEN01000276.1_pt1 | contig 35697 bp, 16 predicted proteins | sample 1581741 | NCBI WGS metagenome assembly OIEN01 (sample SAMN01760944, study PRJEB22395) | human gut metagenome | reverse complement strand
CTGCACAGCCGGCTGCCTCTGTTTCCGGAGGGTGGAAATGCCCGGCCTGCGGTCATGAGGCGACCGGTAACTTTTGCCCGGAATGCGGCACAAAAAAGCCTGCAGACGATGGTTGGGTATGCACTTCCTGCGGTACTAAGAATAAAGGGAAGTTTTGCGTGGAATGCGGCGCCAAGAAGCCGGCGGGTGCCCGTCTGTACAAGTGCGATAAGTGTGGCTGGGAGCCTGAGGATCCTGCCCATCCGCCTAAGTTCTGCCCCCAGTGCGGAGATCCCTTTAACGATGGAGATATCGTAAAGTAATCTGAGCGTGAACATGAAACTCTCCCTGAAATATGGGAGAGTTTTTTTGTAATTCATGCTTTTATCTTGTTCTTCCACAATAAAGCTGGTATCATATATTTAATCTGTCAGAAGGAGAACACGATTTATGTACATGGATGAGAATATATATGTGGCTATGGCTGGCGATAAACGGCTGTATTTGAATCCGGCAATGGCCAATAGGCACGGTTTAATTGCAGGCGCCACCGGTACTGGAAAAACCGTTACAATGAAAGTAATGGCAGAATCTTTCTCAGACATGGGTGTACCTGTTTTTATGGCGGATGTGAAGGGGGATGTCAGCGGCCTTGCAGAGCCAGGGGAAAACAATGAGGGGATGCAGAAGCGCATCCGTCGCTTCGGGTTGGAAAGCATCTTCCAATACACCTCTTACCCTGTAGCTTTTTGGGACATCTACGGTCAAAAAGGGATCCCGGTGCGGGTCACTATTTCCGATATGGGGCCTGTGCTTTTGGGCAGACTTCTGGATTTGACGGAGGTGCAGTGCGGGGTGCTGCATATTGCTTTCCGTGTGGCAGATGATAATGGGCTTTTGCTTATAGATCTGAAGGATCTGCGCGCTATGCTTACCTATCTTTCAGAGCATCGCTCCGAACTGGTGACCAAGTATGGCAATGTTACGCCTCAGAGTGTTGGCGCTATTCAACGTGCCCTCTTAAAACTGGAGGATATGGGCGGAGATCAATTCTTTGGAGAGCCTTCTTTGGAGATCAAAGACTGGATGCGCAGGGATGAACAGGGGAGAGGATATATCAACCTGTTGGATGCCACAAAACTGGTTAATTCTCCTTTGCTCTACAGTACATTTTTACTTTGGATGATGACAGAACTTTTTAATATTCTGCCAGAAGTCGGAGAGCCCGAAAAACCCACCATGGTGTTTTTCTTTGACGAAGCGCATTTGCTGTTTAACGATGCGCCAAAGGCCTTTTTGGAGAAAGTGGTGCAGGTGGTGAAGCTTATCCGCAGCAAAGGGGTAGGTATCTACTTCATCAGTCAGAGTCCGGCAGATATCCCCAATGCGGTTCTCAGCCAGTTGAGCAACCGTGTGCAGCATGCACTTAGGGCTTATACTCCGGCGGAAGCCAAGGCAGTTCGCATAGCGGCATCCACATTCCGTGCGAATCCCGCATTTAAGGCGGAGGAGGCCATAATGAATCTGGGTACCGGGGAAGCACTGGTTTCTTTCCTGGATAAAGAGGGTATTCCTACCATGGTGGAGAATGCAGGTATTCTGCCACCGCAAAGCTTAATGGCTCCCTGCATGGACACCACTCGGAAAAAGGCTATTCGGAATGATCCTCTGTCTTGCAAGTATAAAGATCCTGTGGATCTATACTCTGCATATGAAAAGTTGACAGAAGAACAGAAAACGGAAGAGGATGAAGCACCCAAGTCAACTAAAAAAGTAAAAGAGCTTAAAATCGAAAAGAAAGAGAAAAAGCAGGAAAGTGTAATAAGTAAATATGTAAAAAAGTCCGCGGAACGGGTAACAAATTCCATTCTCAGCACCTTTGGAAGAGAGATTGGAAGAGCCATCACCAGAAGTATTTTTGGGACCAGAAAATAATTTCAAAAAAGTTGTTGACATTTTCGCCCGGTTGGTGTATGATAACGAAGTCGCTGAAAGATGTGCGGAGTGCTTCGGGGTGTAGCGCAGTCCGGTAGCGCACGTGCTTTGGGAGCATGGGGCCGGAGGTTCAAATCCTCTCACCCCGACCAATGTGGCCCCGTGGTCAAGCGGTCTAAGACACCGCCCTTTCACGGCGGTAACAGGAGTTCGAGTCTCCTCGGGGTCACCATTCATTTTTGAACGTGGTACATATGGGCCTTTAGCTCAGTTGGTCAGAGCGGTCGGCTCATAACCGATTGGTCCGGGGTTCAAGTCCCTGAAGGCCCACCAGTTAATTTAATTAACAAACCGCTTAAATAGTGGCCTGGTAGTTCAGATGGTTAGAACGCTAGCCTGTCACGCTAGAGGTCGAGGGTTCGAGCCCCTTCCAGGTCGCCATTTTTATTTTAAAAGTGGTTTATTTTTTTATATGCCTATTTAGCTCAGTTGGTAGAGCAAGGGACTGAAAATCCCTGTGTCCGTGGTTCGATTCCGCGAATAGGCACCAGTAAAAAAGATTTGCGGTTACATCGCAAATCTTTTTTTGTTTAGATGTAAAAGACCACTTTTCGATTGAGTTTCGAAACGCAAATGCTTCTGAAACTCAACTAAAAAGTGGTCTTTTGTTCTCACATTAATTCAATTTTTCTTTCATTTCAAGATGTATAGCTTTTAATTCCTCAACAACGTTTTCAAGCTCACTATCATTCCAATACCTGCCAATTAAAGAATTATCTATTTCTATAACTCTCCAATATTTCCTTACAAGCTCGTTTCCAGAAGTATTACTAATATCAATCTCCGGATGTTTCGAAAAGAATCTAAAAAACATAGCTTCAATCTCTGCAGTCATTTCCTTCAAAGTCTCACGTTTGTTCAGCCGAAGATAATCACCCATGGCATTTCCTCCTAAAAAAATAATTTCGATATCATATTATACCTTTTCCAAAAATTTTTCAATATTAAAATCTTTCCATACCATTTAATACCCAATCATGATCGCCTGTCGTAATTACAGCACCACAGTATTCGCATTTGCCAGAAGAAGTGATAGTTGTAGGCGCACCACAGTTAGGGCAATTTGTTGTATTAACTTTATCTGTTCCCTCGCTTGTTAAAACACCTTTCTTTCTAATAAATGTTAATTTATAAGTATTTGTAAGTCTTCTATCTTTATCACCTTTAACAACTTTTCCAGTTACTTCATCAATTATATAATCATTCATAGAAGAATTTAAAGCAACAACCAAAGTGTCTTTTTCATTGTCTGTGTTATAACTTACAAGCTCTGCATAATTTACAGAAATTCTATCCATCTTGTTTATTTGCTTTCTATCAATATAACCTTTAAGTTGTTTAGAATGTTGTTCAAATAAACTTTCAGATTCAATTGGTCTTATAGCTTCCCAATCTCTTTCAGTCCAAGCAGTTTGCAATTTAATAAACGAAGTTTTTGCCCAAGAAAGGAACTTTTCATCATTAAAGAATTTATCTGTCTCTCTAATCTTCTCGCCAACTTCCTTACTCCTTGCTTCGTCTCGTATATATCCATGACTTGCAGTAGTAGGAGCATTTGGAACTGTGACTTTTCCTTTTTTAGTTAAAATATAAATAACCATTATAATTATAAAAGCAATAAAAACACCAGCACCATTGGAATCAGAGCTTGACGTTCCACCATATGAGTAGTAATCATCACTTGAACTGCTCCAATCCGAGCTATCCCAATCCGAGCTATCCCAATCCGAACTTCCCCAGTCTGAATCATAAGACTCAAAATCACCAACATCAGCAATAGAAAGTGTTGGAATAACCATCGCTAAAATAATGCTCAAAACCAAAAAAAACTTTTTAAATCTCTCCATTTCATACGCTCCCCTAAATTCATATTAATCACACACCCAATATCAACAAGACTATAAAAAAGATATGCGATTTTTCTTTCGATAATTATAGAATAACATATTTTTTCAAAAAAGAATATAAAAGATTAAATTTTAATCATAAAAAATAGACAATACCAATAACAGTACTGCCTATCAATCACCTATTGTTTCTCATTAATGCTTCCCCCATATACATATTATAAGTTATACCTCATAGTTTTCTTCATCTTCACTTACGCAAAGCTCTTCTAAGTGCTTAACACGAAAATCTAAAGGATCAATATAATCTTGTTTAACTCTTGAATATACATCATTTGCAATCTCTTGCAAACCCTCTATAATTTCTTTTCTTTGATTATCTATACGATAAACAAATTCATGTTTAAGTTTAATCTGCGTGTCTTTGATTTCATTTCGCAAGCAAACTTTTGTATCTTCAATTTTTTGAGACAATTCGTTTCTTAACGTTTCCATCTTTTTGTTCATCTCGTCCAAACCTTTTTGTGTATCTCCTATTCCATTTCGTGCAGCAGTTATATCTTCATGTAACTCTCTACGAACATCTGCAATTTCAACATGTATATTAGATATTTCTGTACGTATACTTGCAATCTCTTCATGCATGCCACACATCTCTTTGTGTACATCAGCTAGCCTATCTTTCATCTCATTGCGCAATGTCATTATTTCCTCATTCATTTCGCCACGTAGCTCAGCTACTTCAGCATGCATTTCTTTTCTTATTTCAGCAAACTTAATATTCATCTCATTACGCAATTTTGCTATTTCCTTATGCATTTCATCACGCAAACTCGCTATCTCTTCATGCATGCCTGCAATTTCTTCATGCATGCCATTCATTTCCTTACGCAATTCAACTAGCGTTTCTTGAATACATGCATTAGACTTTTGAATTTCTAATAGTAAATTAAAAATTTCTTCGTTTGTTATTTGGTTCATTATATCACCTCCGAAAAATTAGGTCCATGAATATAGTAACACAAAATGTAAAAAAGTCAATCTTAGATAAAAAATAATTGACACAAATTGGCTCAAAAGCAAACAAGTGTTATGTTAAATTTTATTTAAACCATCTCAATGACTTACCACTATATAACGTGCAAAAAGGCTATAAATTGGTATTTATCCAACTTATAACCTTTTTAATTTTAATATTTCTACATACTATCCACCGTAGTATTCATATACTTAAGATTGAATTTCACTTTATGTATTCCAATTACAGTCGTATCAACAGGTAATCCCGTAACTTCTAAAGTGTAGCCATAACTTTCATATATATCTTTACTATCCTCCGCGCAGCCTGCAACAAGTGCACCAGCAGAGGTATATGTGTCTCCATAATAAAGATTTACCCTGCCTTCGTCTAAAACTTCAAGCATACGTTTAATTCTTCTATCTCCGAAAACCGAAGAATAATTATTAGCCTTCAAATAGTTAGTGTACGAACTATCATTTGGAACATAGATTATTGCATTAGTTAAACTATTTAATCCGGTATCAGTAGATAAACTCATCGGTGTTTCAGCCTGAGCAATAATAATATTTAAAGCACTACATCCATCAAACATATTTGCACCATTAATTCTTGCAAAATGCTTACCAAGTAAAACAGATTTTAAACTTGTACATCCTTTAAACATTTCAACTTCATTAATGTCATTAACACCATTTAAACTTTCCAAATATGTACTACCATCAAGCTTACTCAAATCAAAACTACACAAATCAAGTCTAGTTAACTTGCTACAATCCTTAAACATTCTACCCATCGACTTAACACTAGTAGTTATAAATCCAGTAACATCAAGACTTGTCAAACTAGAACATCCATTAAACATGCTAGCCATATTCTCAACATTAGTAGTATCAAATAAACTTACATCTAATCCGCTAACACTACTACATCCTTTAAACATACCAGACATATCTCTAACATTAACCGTATCAAAACCACTAACATTAAGCACGTTCACTTTACTAACTCCGTTAAACATCATCTTCATATTAGTTGCTCTAATCGTATCAAACTTAGATACATTAAGACTTGTAAGAGCATTACATCCGTTAAACATATAACTAAAATCACCACATGAAGCTGTATCAAGAGTACTTACATCAAGACTTGTAACCTTACTCAAATTACTAAACATGCGACTCATATTTGTAACTTCATAAGTTGTCAAATTAACTAGTCCAGTAATAGAAGTACAATTACTATACTCCGCAAACAAAGCATAACCATTTGAAACAATAATCTTGCCCTCAGCACCAATATACAAAGTATAATTAGAACCATTTGGCACAAGCCATGCAGTAACACTTCTGTCTTTTACCTTAGAAACATCCCAACTAATTGTACTATCACTAGCCCCATCAACGTTATCTTTAATAACGATAGAAGTAACATTACTTCTTCTAGCAGAAATACTGCTATTTCCAAGAATATATCCATTTGTATAAACATTTGCAGAAGTCTCGCCCATCAAAACTGGTGCACCACCAGATTTAACGATATCCGAATAATTCTTTTCGTTTGTCGTTATCGCTTCAAAAGTCTTTGCGTTATAATTAGAACTATTTGTCTTCCCTACAACATAAATATATTTACCAGCCAAATCATCAGTCAAAGTTAAAGTCTTGCCTTCAGAAATCTTAGTACCGTTAGATGTTGTATTTGTATCGTTATAATACCATTCATAAGTAAGAGCTACATTTGCTGGAGTTAAGTCTGGTTCAACACTCAAAGTTTCTCCAACAACATTCGTGCCATTAATACTAATACTTCCAGTTACATCAGCCTTTGTAATCTCCAAAGTACCCGCTTTTGAAGTGATACTATAATTAGAAGTTACATCAACACCTGATGCAAAAACCTTACAAGTAACAATAACATTTTCAGTTGTACCTACATTTGTAATTGTACCAAAAGTAGTAGCTGACAAAGTTTGATTAGCTGCTAACTTATTAGAAGAAGTAATACTAAATGTAGCACAAGTTAGCGCTGTTCCATCGTAAACCTTTGACTTGCTTCCAGCAGTAATCTCTATAGCTCTCTTAGTAATTGTAAAATAGCTACTTCCTGCCGAGCCTTTATAATTACCAATACCAGTCACTATCACAGTTGCAGTTCCAGCCTCGACATTATTTGTATATTTAACTTCGTAATCAACGTCTTTAGTCAAAACTTTATTTTCAGCCTTTACAATAACATTTGGTGTTTTAGCAGTTCCATCATATTCATAAGAATTTTTATCTAAAGTTATACTAAAGTTTACGCCACTATCTGCATAAACAGTTAGAATACCGCTTGCTTTTGTAATATTATAGTTTTCACTAACATCAGTATTAGAACCATCTTTAATAGTTAGTTGACTAATTTTGTTTTCTACATTTCCAACATCAATTATAGAACCAGTAGTTGTAATCTCAACTGTATGTCCACTTGCCAGACTGCCCTCAGATACTTCTGCAACATTAGAAGTTAATGCAGTTCCGTCATAAGTTTTGTGTTCGTCTTTAGGTTTAACAGTAATGTCTCGCTTGTTTATTAAGAAGTTTATATCTCGTGTACCTTCATACAAATTTATACCTGTTACCGTAAGAGTTGCCATACCTACGTTTATATTATTTTTATATGCAGCAGTATAATCTGTATCTAACACTAATATTTTATCGCCATGCTTTATAAGCACATTTATAGTTTGAGGCATCGCATTATAAATAATTTTCTCACTAGGCAAAGTAACCGTTATTTCATCTGAAGAAATATCAGTTATGTTATATTCCATAACAGTCAAAGTCGCTTTATTTGTTACCATACCGCCAAGATCACAATAATATTTATATCCATTTTTAGACAAAGTAACCAAATCTGCAGGTATCGTTAAAGTACTTGTATTCGCTCCCGCATAATCTACCTTTTTAAAGTTGTTTTCTAAAGTAAATACATTATCGTTTGCAAATGTGCAATTATCTGTAACTATGCTATTTACATTTACTTTTATATTTCTAACTTCAGCAACATCGTTACCACTATTTGCACTACTATCTTTTCTATATAACAATAATATTTTTACTTTTCCATTACTATCTGGTGTTACACTCGCACTATATGTTTGCCAATTCGTAACAGTTGTTGTTGTACCACCCAATTTATTAGCTACTGTAGTAATACCACTATTATCTACAACTTTTATTGTTGTCCAGTCATAACTTCTACCCTCTGAACTTACTCTGTAATCAAAACTTAAAGTAGCTGTAGTAGATAAACTGATTTCCACAGAAGCCGTTGCTTGTGAATTTGCTACACCTTTATTATTGCTCTTAAAAATAGTGGCATCAGTAGTATCTGCTATCCATGTATGTGTTGTTTTAGTATAACTGCTATCGTAAGCGTCACTATCTGGAGTTGTGATTTTAAATATGTCATCGCTTACATAAGTACATGTTGCATCAATAGTCTTTTCAGATGTGCATTTTAAATTTCTAATAGCGCCAAAATCATCGCCTTCATTTACATCTTCATTTTTAACATAACTTAAATTTAAAATAATTTCGCCATCAGCATTTGGCGTAAATTCGCCAGTATATGAAGCCCAATCTTTTATACCACTAATACCATCAACCGCTTTAATAGTACCGTTTGCATCTTCTATACTTACTGTAAATTTATCATTTACTTCAGAACTTACTATGTAATCAAATGCTATAGTAGCTTTATTAGTTACCTTAATAACTATTTTTTCGGAACTTGTACTATTTGCTTTGCCTCTATTACTACTCATATACATAGCACCTTGAGTAGCAAGATTTATATCACTATCTCCGTTTACTTCATGCCATTCGTATTTAAGTCCACTTACTGTTGGGTCAAGTCCTGCTGTAAAGCTTGCTTCTCTTCCTTCAAATACCGTAACATCTTTTGGGCTTATAACTTTCGCATAAGAAATATCTTTTTCTAATGTACCTTGCACTACACTAAGTATAGCTTCATCAGATGTTTTTGTATAGCCTGAAACAACAGAACTACTTACAACACATCTAAATCTTGCACCACTTAAAGATTTTTCTTTACTCATAGAACTTGTATCTATAACCATACTAGCTTTATTATATGTACTACTCATAGTAGAAGTAACATCTTTCCATAACTCTTCTCCACTAGGTAGATACTGCCATTTATATGTACCTGCTTCTACTGCAGTTACACTAAACGTAGCTTTATCACCAAGTTTTACTTTTTGAGATTCTGGCTGCGCAGTTATTTTCAAATTTAGCATACGTCCCTGCAAAATTAAATCATCATCTGCGACACTTATAGAGACTATATCAGATTTTATAGCATCATGATTTGTATAAAAAGTATTACCCACCAAGCATCTAAATTCGTAGCCAGATAATGAATAAGTAGCCGCAACAGTCGTAAGCGTCGATTTTTTTAATGGTTTTGCTGTTGTCGAGTTCGATGGTGTAGAAGTTGCCGTACTCGCCACACTAGAAGTTACAGTTTTCCAAAGTTCATTTTTGTTTTCTCTGTATTGCCATGTGAAAGTCATATCAGTTCCACCCATAGCAGTTACTGAATATGTAGCTCTTCCACTATTTACCTTTACTTTACTACTATCCATATTAGGTTGAATCATTATAATAGGTGTTTCACCAACAACCAAATCATCTTGTGCAACAGATACAGTTACTATATCCGACTTAACTCTTTCATGAGCAGTAAAATTAGCATTGCCTACTAAACATCTAAATTCATAGCCTGATACTTCATAACCTGTACTCGTAAGTGTAAAATTAGCACTTGTATAACTACTACCAAGAGTAGATGTAACACTCTTCCAAAGTGAACTCTTATTTTCTCTATATTGCCACTCGTAAGTTGTAGCATCGTTTGCTACGACACTAAATGTTGTCGAACTTCCTTGCTTAACTTTTACAGAAACAGGATGCGTTGTTATACTTGGTGCAATTGCAGTTGTAACAGTTATAGTCATATTTTCACTAACGCTAGAAATATAACAAGCTTTTCCTTTTATATCTCCATAACTATTCATTACATCAGCTGTACTACATGTTACCCCTGTAATACCATAATAATTATTAGGTACGATGTTAAAACTAAAATCCGTACCACTAGCCACAGTAGCACCATTTTTTATTTCATTTCCATTTGTATCTAAAACTTTAAAATTTTCTCCAACAAAAGTAACTGTATTTGTTCCTACTGTGATAATTATATAAGTAGAAAAACTTCCTGTAGTAAAAATAATTTCCTCTTTTGTCATTTCTTTTATTGGTAATATTTCATAATTACTATCATCTTTAATATGTAAAAGTGCATACGTCTTACTTGTATCTAAATCTAAATTTGAAATTTTTACATCAACTTTTTGGCTATATTTACTAGGTTCGTATTTTTTATTATTATAATTTAGAGATATATCAAAACCAGCAACTATATCTTCATCTAATATATCTTTCTTATAACTCTTAGCAATACTTATAGCAGAAGCATCGGACATCTTAACTATATTAGCATTTGAAGCTTTTGGCATGTAGCCATAAATCTCTAACTTATTTTCTCCAGAATTTCCAGCCTCTACACGCTTAATTTCTGCATAATTTGAAAAAGGAAGCTCCAAATGACATACATCACAAAACATATCTAAATCTTTATCGATATGTTCTCTGCAAGATATTAACTTATTATCTCCAAAAGAAATTTTAAACCTTTCATTAAATTTCCAAACACCCAATCCGACAGCTAAAATAACTATCATGAGTATTATTATCAAGTTAAAACTCTTCTTTTTCTCCATTCGTAGTCATCCTTTCAAATTACTATATCTCTATATTCCATGCTCCAATCATATCTGTACCAGCGGTTTTGATATCAGACTTTAGAGAAACTACAGGGCGCACCCCATACTCGTAGTAGTAGTCGGAGTCGTCCACGCGACCGTCGTGGTACACACGCCACAAGCGGCTCGCGCTACTAGCAGAGGCAAGCCAGTAGTGTGCTCCCACGTGGTACAATTGCTGATACATTGCATCCGTTAAATATGTTCTATTACTTATTGAACTTAGTCCCGTGGCTGTTTGAATATCTTTCAAGGTCATTGCTCTCACTTTTAAAGTTCCTGCCAGCTTTGTTCCAGTTACTGTATTGCTAGAATATGTAGGATAAGTTACTGAAGTATCATTTGCATATGTAGCCGTATATTTATTTGTAAATATTTGTGTTAATGTCTGGTATGGATTAAAACCTGTTTTTCCAAATGTATTATCATCACTTGCATGAAAAGCAGTAGTTAAAAATTTTATAGCTAAATTTTCTACACTCGTTGAAGCACTGTGATTATAATAAGTCAAAGGCACTCCGGCACTCACCAAATTTACTGTACCTACAGCCTCATTTCCATCTATATCTACATCCTTACTTATTACTCTCCATCCTTTATATGTACTTTTATAATTAGTATCATCTGTATAAACGTTATCATAATAAACCGGATAATTCACATAGTCCCCAACTTTTACCACATCTGCAAGCTTAGGTAAATCATCTACACTTGTAGTCCATATTGCATACAAAGTCGCAGCACTATCTGTTCCTATACTCATATCGGCAGGTATTACGTCTCCAGCATAAAAGTTTGGAGTAGTGGCACTTGCACTTAGTCCCCAACCTTTAAAGAAATATCCATCTCTTTTTGGAGATTGAGTTGTTACAACAAAAGGTGCACCATAAGTTCTTTTGCTAGCAAGTCCTGTCGCCATGGTAGCATCACTCGCATTAGCATTATAAGTAATTGTTTGTTCTAAATTTGAGCCACTAAATATAAGTGAAGTATTTCCATTTAAATCTCTAAATACTGCATAAATTTTATTTAAACTTGTAGTACTAGGAAGAGTAACATTTACCTTTAAGCCAGTTGAATAATCTTTCCAATCTGTAATCTTCGTAGTATCTGAAATCTCACTTGTACTCAAATAATATTGAATCTCATTATCTTTGCACATATCGTCAGCCGCATAAATCTGCACTTCTACTTGTTGCCTATCAACATAATTTACATTACTAACCTCAGTAGCACCAGTAATAACAATCCTACCCCAAGGTGGTGTAACATCATTCTCATAATAAGTCTTTATACTACTTTCTGGAAACGCAAAAGCACTACCAGAAATCAACGCTAGCGCACCACCTGTCATCAATAACCCTTTCCAAAACATTCCTTTCATAAATCACCCCTCCTAAAATTAAGAATTGGGGACGGAGGAAAATTCTCATTTTTGAGAAAAAGGGACACTCCTTAATCACAAATTAAACCTAACTCCATTTCTCCAATTTCATATTTTAACTTTGTTTTTCGTTTTTCTTGTTTTTGTTTTTATCTATAAATTTCATTTCAATAATTTAACATTTCAAATCATTCATTGACCACCTCAATTTTAAAGTCTTTTGCATAAGTTATATCTGACAAAACTTGTGCCTTAAATTTTCCGCTTTCAAGTCCTGCGAGTTCATTTATAATTGCACTAAAAGTTTCTTTAACTTCATCGTTTTCATCTATCACACTAATTCTAACTTTTATGCTTTTTTGAAATTCTTTTGTATTATTTTTTGTATCAGCCAAAAATAAACTTCTACTACCATTTATTTTTCCAACTTTCAAATTCGTAAGTTCAAAGTTTTGTACATTCTTTACTCCGTCATACGACTTATATGAAATCTTACTCTCATCATATCCATCAGCCTCTATACGACCGTTTATCCCCGATTTAACTTCGACGGACTTATTTATTTTTGTTTCTGTTTCACTTTGTTTTTCTTCGCCAGAGTTGTGCACACTCGGGTTTTCTTCGTCAAAAACATCGGCCTTAAATTTTTCAAATACGTTGTGCCCCTCAACAATAGTTGCTACAATAATTGCAACAATTGCGATACAACCTATAACAACAAGTATGCTATGTTTATCTTTTATCATTTAGTACCTCCCTTTGAGCAATATGAAACTTAAATATCTAGTAAAAATTTTAGATATTTACCTTGTTTACTCAAGCAAGAAGTATATCGTTTATCCTTTTTTCTTAAGCCTCACTTTTGTTTTTACCTTTTCTCACTATGCTCATCTTACTTCAAATTATAGCGATAAAAAAACATATTGTCTACACGCGTGCTCGCACGTATATGTATCATAAGTAAGAATTTTTAATTCAAAAACATGCTAACAAACTTACGGAAATACAAAACGTGTTTTCAACAATTGTTAGTAAATTGTGTATTATTAAGTTTAAATTAATATTTTGTTACTGTATTGTTACAAACCGTGTAACATTTTTGTAACAAATTCCTTATTTGCTTATTTCCGAAGTTAAATTTTGATTTGGTTTTATTTAAGTTTTGTTTTTGAATTTAAAGATATTTGATTTTATATTTACAAGTAATTTAACTTTAAATCATAAAAAATGAGTTGCATATTTTTATACAACTCATTTTTAAGTCCAGATTATTTTATTCATTTTTTATCCTCTTAATTTTCTTATTTTACATATTTCATAAATCAATTTTCGCTTTTTATAAATACATATTATAAATTTATATTGCTTTCATCTCACGAAATCTAGATTTTATATTTCCATTATCCCATTGCCTTAAATTTTTTATTTACTTTGCTACAAAATCCTATTTCAACTCTTCAGATTTTGCTATTTCTTGAATCTTCTCTTTGGGAAGTCCTGCTATTGATGCTATTTGCTCTATAGACATATTCGCTTTAAGCATACTCATTATAATTTCCTGTATACCTTCTGCTCGTCCTTCTACTCGTCCTTCTGCTCGTCCTTCTGCTCGTCCTTCTGCTTGTCCTTCTTTTCTCCCCTCTTTTCTGCCTTGTTCTATTCCTATAGCTCGTCCTTCTCTTTTTCCTTTTCTTAACCCTTCTCTCTTAGCATTTCCCATTGCCGTGTTGTAATCAAACTCAGCTATTTCTAACGCAAAGATAGCATCCATTAGGTCTTTGTTTGCTCTAATTTTGTCTAATTCTTTTTTAGCTTTTTTGATTTGCTCGTTAGTTATACAACCCATTTGAATCAACTCCCTACTTTGATAGTCTATAAACGCAAGCCAAAAATCTCTTACGTTCCCCTTTATTGTAGCAGATTTACGAAATTTTTGCAATTCAATTATATGGATTTCCATCTCTCTGAAATGTCCTTTGACACCATACTTTTCATTTGTTACTTCCCATTTAGACATAAAGTCTGGAAATTCTTTATATATTTCCCCATCTATAATCCAAATACAAATTACTTTGTTCAATTTGCCATACTCATTGCCCTCATCTAATTTGTCAGAATACAATTTGCTCCAGTAATATAGACATCTCTTTTCACTATACTCATTTTTATTAACTTGTATTTCAACATTAACCTCTGTCCCATCTTGCAGTCTCGCTCTGACATCGACTTCTGATGCCTTTTTGCCATAAAATTCTGGCACAAGCTCTTTATTTAAATCTAAAGTAAGTGATTTTATCTTTATTTCTAATATTGCTTCTAAAAAGTCTTTTAAAATTGCCTCGTTTCCTTTTTTACCAAAAATCCTTTTAAACACTAAGTCCTTTTTTGGTGTAACTATTTCATTAAGTTTTGCATCATAAGTATAAATATTGTTATCCATATTATCTTCCTTTCTTTTTTCTAAATTTTCGAAAATTATTTTTGAATCTATAAACAAGACCATAACTTAAAAAACTACCACATTTGAAATTGTATAAGTCCACTCACCTTACACAAATTTAGAATTTTTTGAATAAAAATATATTTTGAAAATTTAATAGAATAAAATCTGCAAACGAAAAAAGATGAAGTCTTATAAAGGTACACTTCACCTAAGCTTTTATAAAACTTAGACTTTTGAAGTATTCCCCTTATAAAACTTCATCTTTCTTTCGTTTGTGAAAATAATGTTACACTATTATTTGAGTTTTGTCAACAATTAAAATTCTGCAATTTCTTTTGGCAATTTAAACTCTGGGCTTCCCATACAGCCAGGTGCAATTTCGTATTTATCAAAAACTACAATTACATACCCTTCATCATCTATGTAAAAATTCGGTTCGTCTTTTATTCCATTAAATTCATCCATGAAAAACATTTCTTCCATTCCATTTCTTTTTTCCATGTCTGCTTTTACAAATTCATTAATTTTCTCTTTATAATTTTCTTTATCTTTAACCAATGATTTAAATGTAATAAGTTCACCTTTCTTTTTATCTAGATTATAAAACTTGTGTGTCGTTGATGAAGAGCCTGCCATGTTTACCACATAAACATCAAAAGATAATACTCTATCATTTTCTGTTTTAATGATATATCCACTATCAACACCAATATGCGCCTCTAAACCACTGGATTCTAGCTCTTCTTTATATGCTTTAAATTCGTCTATTACCTTTTGTCCATTTTCATTTAATTCAGCATTAATCTTCTCTTCTAACTCTGCAGGTAAGATGCTATTTAACTTAGGAACTTCAACTTTTGCAAAATAATATTCTTCTTCAAGTTCATACTTATATCCAGTCAAAATATTCACTAACTTTTCAGCACCAGAATTAATCTTTGCGATACTTTTAGCCAAAACCGGATTAATGTTTAAAGAAAATATGAAAAACACTACACTTGCACAAGCAACACCGCTTAAAATCTTTCCACACATATATTTGTTGCGATTTTTAAATTTTCTCCTTACACTCTTTTTTAGCCTGTTAGGTGCCATAATCGTTTCGTACTTTTCTCTTGCCTCATCAAAAGCTCTTTTCATTTATCTCCACATCCTTTCCCATATTTTTCTTAAGCTTGTCTAAAGCTGCATAAAGTCTTGTCTTAACAGTATTAACATTTTCAGATAAAATCTCTGCTATCTTTTCTATTGATTGATCTTCAAAGAACCTTAACACAATTATTATTCTGTATTTATCTTCAAGTCGCATTATTTCCTTATATAAGTCAACGTCCCTGTATTTATCAAGCAATCCGTCCTCTATCATCGTATCATCTAAATAAATTATCTTCGCTTGTTTTTTTAGATATGTATTTGCTGTATTTATTACAATTCTATACATCCAAGTTCCAATATATTCTTCATTTCTAAGTGTATCTATTGCAGCAAGTGCCCTAACAACACTTTCATTTACTATGTCTTCTGCATATTGCTCTGTCTTAGAATATGAAAACGCCAATCTATATAATCTATCTATATTTTTAGTAACATACTCTTTCAAAATTTCTTTTTTCTTCTGCATCTTTTTGCCTCCTTCAAATATTTAGACTATGATAATACCAAAAAAGTTTGAAATTTTCAATACATTAACCTATTTGACCTCATTTATGCTAATTAATTTATATAAAGAAACATAAAAAGAAAAGCCCATTAATTTTAAAGTGCACCCCAGATGTTAGACAAAATCTAACACTTACGATGCACTTCATTTAATAGCCTTTTTTTAAAAACTTTGTTTTACTAACCAAGTCCCATTTTTCGTTGAACCAACTCGCTCCAACTTACCTTGTTCCTTTAACTTTTTAATGTTATATGACACACCATCTCTAGTAACCCCAAGCTTAACAGCCAGTTCGCCTTGCGTAATACTTGGATTTTCTTTTATTAATGCAATAAGCTTTTCTTGTGTAGTTTCTTGTGTAGTTTCTTGTGTAGTGCTCACTAATAACTCGCTTAAAGTTTCGTCTATCATTTTTAGCATAAATTCTATAAACTCATTAGAATTTCCTACAGCATTGCACTTAGAAATAGCATTATAATAATCTTCCTGATATTTTTTTATCAAACTCTCTATTGGTATATATTCAAAAGCTTTTTCCCACTTTGAAAGAATTGCAGTTTGCCAAAGTCTTGCCATTCTTCCGTTTCCATCTCCAAAAGGATGTATAAACACAAATTCATAATGAAATACTGATGACAAAATTAATGGATGCACTACTTCTTTTGCTTCATTTAACCAACTAAAAAGGTCGTTCATATGTGATGGTACTAACTCAGCTGGTGGACACATGAAAATCAATCTATCACCATCATAAACACCTTCACCATGTGTTCTAAACATTCCACTTTCTTCTTCAACGAGAAATGTCATTATACCATGAACTCTCTTTAATTCCTCAATATCGTAAGGATTAATATTATTCAACTCATTATATGCATTATAAGCATTTTTAACTTCTTGAATATCTTTTCTATCACCAAGTACAACTTTTCCATCAATTACATCCTTTACTTGATTCATAGACAACTGATTATTTTCAATAGCCAACGAAGAATGAATCGAATTAATCCTATTTTGTTTTCTAAGCTCTGGCTTTTTATTTAATGTTATATAATCAAGCTCACCTATTTTTTTCATTATATTTGACACATAAGTAAGCATTTTGTCTGTAATATTATATGGTGGATAATTCATTTTTAACCTCCCTATTTTACAAATAAATTCTCATTTAAATTAGACTCTACAATCATTTATATGATAGCACATCGTTCAAAAAAATTCAATTAAACAATTTCATCCGTAGCATTTTGTTGAAATTACCTTGTTATATTACAAAAAAATATTGAAAAAATTCATGGGTATGATAATATATATGATATGTAAGAATTTATTCTTAAATTTTAGGAGGATTATATGTCTGAAATAATTATGCTTTTTTGCCTCATTTTACTAAATTCCTTCTTTGCAATGACAGAGATAGCATTTGTATCGCTAAATGATGCGAAAATGGATTTACTTGCAAAATCTGGAGACAAAAAAGCACAAAAAATCAAAAAACTATTAGATGTGCCAAGCAAGTTTTTGGCAACAATTCAAATTGGAGTTACGCTAGCAGGATTTTTATCAAGTGCCTTTGCAGCAGAATCATTTGCAGATGATTTAGCTCCACTACTTACACCATTACTTGGTAGTTCTGCAAAAAACATAGCAATTATATTAGTAACAATACTATTATCTTTCTTCACCCTAATCTTTGGCGAATTAGTTCCAAAAAGAATTGGTATGAAAAACCACGAAAAAATAGCATTTGCTACAGTTGGAATAATCCGTGCAATTTCCATCATCCTTGCACCATTCGTAAAAATACTTACATTTACAACAAATGCTGTATCAAAACTATTTGGTGTTACCGAAAGCGATGAAGAAATCGTAACAGAAGAAGAAATACGTATGATGGTAGATGCCGGCGAAGAAAAAGGAGCAATCGAAGAAGAAGAAAAAGAAATGATAAACAACGTTTTCGAATTCAACGATATATCTGTATCAGCAATAATGACACCTAGAAACGACATCTTCGCATTAGACCTAAATATAACAGTATCAGAACTTTTCGACGAACTTGAAAACGACAGAACATACAGTAGAATTCCAGTCTACGACGAAGACCCAGACGATATAAAAGGAATACTATACGTTAAAGACGTATTAAACAAACCAAAAGATACAAAAATAGCAGACTTAATACGTGAACCATTCTACGTTCCAGAAACAATGAAAATAAACGAACTATTTAATGAACTAAAACTTCAAAAAATTCAAATAGCAATAGTAGTTGATGAATACGGTGGCACAGCCGGACTTGTTACAATGGAAGACGTACTTGAAGAAATCGTTGGAGACATCTTCGATGAATACGACGAAATTGAAAACCTTTATGAAGCAATAGACGAAAACACATATATCTTCGATGCAGGAATAACAATCTACGACCTATCAAAAGTACTAGACATCGACATTGAAGAAGGAGATTACGACACTCTATCGGGCTATTTCTTAGAGCTACTTGGTCGTATGCCAAAAGAAAACGAACACCCAACAGTAACAACAGACAAACTCGAAATGACCGTAGAAGAATTTAAAGACAACAGAATTCTAACCGTCAAAATTCATAAACTATAAAAACAAAAGGAATGATTTTCAAACCAAAACGAAATCATTCCTTTAATTTTGTCTTTAAACTCTAAAAGAATTATAAAAAGAGTAAGATTTTTCACGTATAAGAACTTGTGGGTAACGCGATTGATAACACTTTTAGTAGCGTTTTTTTGTCAAGGTGGAGATTGCGAAGCAATACTACCTTGACAAAACCTAGCGGATAAAAGTTTTATCAATCACGTTACCCACAAGTTCTTATACGTGAAAAATCTTACTCTTTTTATAATTCTTACCAAACATTTTTTATCTCATATGTCATCTTATCAGGATTAACTGTTATCTCAATATAATTCGTATCTTTAATAGCTTGTAAATCTGGATTCTCTAGTTGCCCATCACCTATTGACAAATACTTCACTCCTCTTTTCATCGAGTAATCCGTATTATCTCCAGTTTGTATAACCCAAATATTTTTACCAGAATTTCTTCTCAAATCACAAAGCACATCAATAAACAAACTCTTTTCCATACTGTCAGTAAAATCTTCCAAATTGCCATTCATAACAATTAAAACATTTTTGTTAGCCTCTTTAGTATCCTTTTTCAAAGAAATCCATTGATTACTATCAGTAACTCTAAGTCCACCGTCAGCAATATTTAAAGATATCACAGTTGCATATTTATAATTCTTAACATCATAAGCCTTTGGAACAATTTTATCAGCTGCAATATTTGCTAACAAATTCTCATCATTTTGTTTAGGCATAATCACAATTTTTGAATTTTTGTTTATAACTTCTTCAAGCTTTTTATTTTTTAAATGCTCTAACAAAATTCCATTATTCATAGATGGTGCAACCACAATCTTATATGAATCTGTTGCCGTAAACTCACTTTCAACACACAAAGCATCTGCCCCTTTAATATCTCTAGGCAACAATTCAGTAGAATTTACAGTAGCTCCATCATAAACAATTTTTAAATCATCAAAATAAACAGTTCCAGAAGTAAGCTCTTCGCTATTATCTTGCGCCACATAAATATCTACAAGCTTTGCAGGCAAAGCAATATCAGATAAATCGAATTCTAGTTCCTGCCAACCGCTTGACTCAAGCCCTTTACAAACTACAGCATACTTAGTAGTATTATTTGCATCAGTTATTTTCAATTTAATCTGATCACTTGTAGAAGCTGTTGCATACATCATAAACTTTACTGCTTTAGCATTTTTATCTAAAGTAATACTATCATCAAATCTCAAATATGCAGCTCTTGTCTTTGACGTCTTAGTAAAATCATAATCAAGTTTTGCAACATTCTTGCCAGAATATACTTGTTCATTCGAAAGCTTGGCATCGCCCAAAACTTCTTCTGGATAAGCTTTAAAGAAAAAGTTTTCTTTTTCAAAATCATTTGCTGTCACTTCTTTACTTGCATCCACACTAACTAAAGCATAAGATTTTGCATTACCAATACTTACAGAAATAATATAATCTCCTGCTTCACTTGCAGTAAACACTCCGTCTTTTATACTTCCGTTTCCAGTTTCGACTTCCCAAATAACTTCATCATTTCTTAAATCTCCATAATATCCATTTTTATTTTGACCACTAACTTTAAAAGTAACATTTTCATTTTTTGCTACAGCAATCTTTTTTGGAGAAATTGTAAGTTCGTTTGGCATACTTAATACATCAATATTAAAACTACCTTTTGCTTTTCCTATACTTGCAGTGATTGTAGTGCTTCCAGCTTCATTTCCAGCTACTAAAACTCCGTCTTTAAAATCAACTGGCACACCATCATAAGACCATTTAATTTTTTGAGTATCTATCGTTACAGGATTATAATATTTATCATAACCTTTTACAGTAAGTTCTTTTTTGCAACCAACAAAAACGTTGACATCATTTACTTCTATTACAAGTTTATCTAAAGAACCTGTCTTTTCGTTATTAAAAACAGCTATTGCATTAGGAACATTTCTTAAAGTCTTATCGCTTGGTGAATTTTGTATTGTATATGATTCGTCCCCTAACTGTCTTACAACCATAGTTGTAGAACCACCACCATCTAAATTCATAGCAGTATAAATTCCTTTTTCAACTAAAAGTTCAGCAAGTTCAGTTTGAGTAAGTCCAATACTTTTAGCTTGTCTTCCATCAACAGTAATCAAATAAAATGTTTCGCCATCTTTAGAAACGCCAACAGCCGTCCTTGGATTTGAACCATATATTATATGAGTGAAATTTGTGGCAACACCGTCTTTAACTAAAAGTGTTCCACCAGAAACAGCAAGTTTAATTTTATCTATATCAAGTTTCATGTCGATATCTAAACTAACCTTGTTTCCAACTTTAAAATACTTACTCATGGCATCTGCTGCATTTCCAAGCGCAGATATAACATATCCGTCTTCTGGAATAGTTACTGGCTCTTCGTTATATCTAACTTCTTTAACTTTACCCTTCTCAACAACTAGTTCCGTAAGCACTAAGTCACTTGTTGAACCAAGAGATTTTTCTCCCCATTTACTTGTATATAAAACAGGATACTCGTAGTTTGACGACCATTTGTTAATTTCTGAAATAGCTATTGCTTCATCGTTATTATTATTAGTAAGAGTAATTTTATTAGTAAAATAATCAAACAAAACATTGTTATCTTCGTCAATCGTAAAACTTGCAAGCACATCTTTTACTTCGTTTTCGTAATATGTAGATGTTAAAACTTCGCCGTCTTCTATCGTCATGCCAATTATATTTCCCTTTTGAGTTTTACCGTTGAAAAAGTCTGCATTAATTGCTGCAACAACATTTTTATTACTATTTGTTATCATCGTTTTTACATTTTGAAAAGTCTGCAAACCATTACTAGATGTAAGCAAACCAAGTGATGTATTTTTATCATTTAAATCAACTTCTATAATATTTATCGAAAGCCAACCTTTATCAGTAAGTCTTGTATAAGTTTTTAAGTTAGTTCCCGAATTAATAACTTTTGTATTAACAGTTTCATGAAGTTTAGTAAGTGCAAAACAGTTTGTACAAGCAATCATACAAATCATTAAAGTAATCAAAAAACAAATTCTTTTTTTCAAAAAATCAGCCCCTCTCTTTTCCCCATCAATATGATTAGACAATTAACTACTACTTTTGGTTTTCATCTTTTTCAAAATTTTTTACGGAAGGTTTGTCCCAACCCTTAATGCCAGATCTCGTAATCGCACCAAATACACAAGGTTTGATTTTTGGAATATCTTTGCTTAAATCTTTAATTAAATCTTTCATGTATTCACGTTTTGTATATCCATCGGCAGGACAAGTTTTTTTCATAACAGGAATTTCATTTCTTCTTGCAAAACCTTTAATATCTTTTTCTTGAACATAAATCATCGGACGTATCGTAACTATATTTTTTCTAGATAAATATGTAGTCGGTGCAAAAGTATGTATATTTCCTTCATAAAAAAGACTAAGGAAAAATGTTTCAATAACATCATCCATATGATGACCAAGTGCAACTTTATTACATCCATGTGCTTCTGCTGTACCATTTAAAGCTCCTCTTCTTAGGTTTGCGCAAAGAGAGCAAGGATTTTTTTCTTTTCTAACATCAAATACAACTTCTTTAATATTTGTTTTTTCTATGATATATTCAATCCCTAATTTTTCGCAGAGTTCTTCAAGTGGTTTAGTATCAAAAATATTTCCACCCGGATCTATTGTGATAGCAACAACTTCAAACTTTTTAGGATAAAAATGTCTAAGATTATTTAAAGCCATAAGAAGAGTAACACTATCCTTTCCACCAGATAGCCCTACAGCAATTCTATCTCCTTCCTCAATCATATCATAATCTTCAATAGCTTTTCTAATTTTGCTTAATATATGTCTCATAACATTACCTCCAATTTTTTATTAGAAAAGTATAACATAAAAATTAAAACAAGAAAAGGGGACGGCGAGAAAAAGGGACGGAGGAAAATTCTCACTCCTCCGTCCCCTTTTTCTTGCTTTTTATTTGGTTAGTTTAGGTGCTCGATATAAAGTTTACCATCATTATCATAGACTGCACGAAGTTTTATTTCTTCTGAATCTCCTGTTATTCCCACTATATCATATAATTGTGTTTTTAATGTGTATACTGTTACGGGAACTAAGTTTGTAAATACACTACTATCTTGCCATTGCCATCCGCCATCATCTGCTTTTATTGCATATCTTGAAGATGATTCAAGTCTTCCTAAATATTCTTGGTTGTTTTTCAAACTTAATGAATATCTTGCATCTAAAGTTATTCCAGCTGTACTTACAACTGTCATGTTGTCAAACTCATCTTTTCCCCAAACGTATACGGTTTTAACACCATTTTGCCAAGTTAGCTTGTGTTTTGAATATAACTTATAATCTACCCATCCTGCTGCATTTACATCTGGAGTTTCATTACTATTACTAACATACATTTCACTTATACTCGTTGCTTTTATATCCATAACTACCTCTACATTTTTGGTAGTCGTCGCTCCATTATTTATTTTGACATTTTCTATTGTCGGTGATGGATGTACCACCACTGTGAAGCTTGCACTTGTTGCTAAATAATTTGTGCCTGCACTACTTCTCACTGTTACTGTCGTGTTTCCTTCCGTGACTCCAGTTACACTTACCAACTTATTTGTAGTGTTTATTGTAGCATTTGCGATTGGTGTATTTGCAACACTTACAGATAATGTTCCGTCTCCATTATATGTATATCCAACTGTCTTTGTTTGATTTTTCAATAAATCCAAATGTGTTTTTGTTAAAACAATTTTACATTCTGCTTTATTTATTGTATACGAAATTGTACTATTTAAAAGAGTATAGTTAGAAACTTTTCCTCTTCCACCAGTAACACTTACTATAGTTGCTACAGAAGTATAGGTACCGGCATTTATTTTAGTTGTTCTAGTTAAGTTAAGTGTTTCACCCGGAATACCCGAATCAGCTGTGACCTCTGGTGCTTGTTCTTTGCCATTATACGTAAATGTAGTTTTTCTTCCCCAAACTACATTTACTTTTCTTGTCTCAATAGTCCATGATATGTTTTTACTTGCCGTTGTATTGTCTGACCATTTATAATTTGCTGGATCTTTCAAACTTACTGTGACAGATTGAGTACCTGCATCTATTCTAGTGTTGTTCGAGACATTCATTGTAGCCGAATCAAAATTATTTAATCGAACTGTCTGCTCTGTACCATTATATATATATGTTCCAGCAATTGTTGGTATAACCATGCTTTTTCTTGAAACAACCGCAGTACCATTACTACCGTCGGTTATATCTTTAAATGTATTTGTATCATAATATTGCTTACTTACTGTTGCCACAACATAAATATATTTGCCCACAAGACCTTTACCTATAGTATATGTCACACTTGTTGCACCACTTATAGCAGTTCCTCCAGTTGTGCTATTAGATGTATTTGAGTACCATTGATAAGAAGCTGTAGTCCCATTAATTGGTTTTGTAACACTTAATCTTGCTGTTAATGTTTCACCAATAGTATTTGTTCCTGTTATAGTAACACTTCCTGCTATAACTCCATTTTTTATTACATATGATGTTGATGGGTTTGTAAAATTATAGTCACTCGCATAACCATTACCAGTTACAGTGCAGGAAGCAGTAGCTATATAAGTTCCCGGAATAGTTTGTGCACCAGAAACAGAAACACTTATCTTGTCGCTTCCAACACCTGTAGCAGAAGCAGTTGGCTTTTGAGAAGATTCATTATAATACAAAGTCGTATTCTGCCAACTAATTGCAGTTAACTTTTTAGTTATAGACCAACTAATTGTTTTTGCTGAATTTGTTCCATCTGACCATGAATGATTTGAATCAGGTGTTGCATATGCTGTGTAATTTCCGACATGAAGAGCACTTGTTGTCCCAGAAAGGTTATAACCACTCGCTCCAGTCACTCCGGTTTGAGAAGAACCATTATAAACTAGATTATTTCCAGTAGGTGTTGAGGAAATTTTGGCTCTATAAATTGTCCAACTATATGACTTTTGCCCTGTACCACCATCTGACCATTGATGGTTTGAATCAGGTGTCGCATACGCTGTATAACTTGCTGCATTTATTGCCGAAGTAGTACCAGATAAAGTGCAACCTGTACCAGCAGACACACCTGTTTGATATGAACCGTTATACGTACAATTTCTAACAGTCGGTTCTGTTGCTATTGCTCTTGATATACTCCAACTAATATTCTTAGTAACAGTTGTATTATCTGACCATTGATGGTTTGAATCAAGTGTTGCTGTTGCAGTATAGTTACCTGCATTCGTTGCCGTTACTGTTCCAGCAAGTGAATATCCTGTTCCACTTGATACACCTGTCTTGCTACTACCATCATAAGTATAATTTTTTCCAGTTGGCACTGAAATCGATGCACGATTTATAGTCCAAGTAAAAGATAAGTTTCCGGTAGTTCCATCTGCCCATTGGTGTGTAGCTGTATTATTTAATGAAACTGTAGCTGTGTAACTTCCAGCATTTGTAGCTGAACCACCTGATAAAGTCATGGTGCTTGAACTAAACCCAGAAAAAACTATTGATTGTACAGAACCTGTATACGTAAAACTTGTGGTTGTTGCCGTTGGTTTTGTAACATTGATTTTCATTTTATAACCACAAACATCACATTTTCCATCACTATTACCGTCTATATGTGCTCCTTTACTCGAAGTTGCTGTACATGAACTTGAGTATGTGCATTTTTTCCAGTGATTTGTTGCATCATATTTCCAAGAACCATATGTATGGCCTACACAATTAACCCATTTGGCATGTTTGCACCCTCTCGAACACAATCTTTTACTACTGTGATATGGACAATGGGCTTTACTACAATATCCACCACTTTTGTTATGTAGTGCTTTGTAGCCACAAACACATTTGTAACAATATGTTGAAGTATTTAGATAACCAGATACTGTGTGATTTTCATGTTGTTGTGCAACCTTTCCACAACAACAATATATGTAATGCCATGTAGGATTTTCTACTTGCGTATATCCCTTTGACGAACAACTTGTATGTTTTCCAGCCTTACAATTTGAGCATGCTGCATATGACACATTATAGGTTCCTATCGCCCAGAAAACTGCAAAGATTCCAAATATTAAAATAAGCAAACTTTTTCTTTTCATATGTACCTCCTATTGTTACATAAAAACTCAATAGACACACTTAATCTACTATAATTATACTTCTTATATAATAAACTGTCTAGCCAGCCTATACCAAGCTGTTTCGCCTCGTGCAAAAAATACCAAGCATCTACTTACGGAAACAACTTATTGTATTTTTTTACCACTAAATTAAAGCATAATATTAAATTTACATTACTATAATGTTACAATTTTATTACAATTGCACACAGCTATAATTTGCTAGGGATAGCTATTTTTTAAGTTTTAAAAAAGTGGCGAGACTCTTTTAAGAGCATCGCCACTTTTTATTTTTTTAAACATAAACTGTTATTCTTACATTACTTATTTATGATAGTAATATGGAAACTGTTACCTTTCTTGCTACCATCCTCGTCAGCACTTTCTCTACCAGTAATAATCTTAGCCTCACGCATATAGATACCTGTTCTATTACCGTTCGTTGCACTGCTATCTGACTCGGCTGGTGTAATAATAGATACTTTACCAGCAGGTATATTACTAATCGAGCCATCAGCATTTGCCATTTGGAATTTATTAGCTGTTGCAAGTGTGCTTACTGCTGTAAACTCTTTCTCAGTAGTTACTTTTGCTTCAATTTGAGCAAAACTCAAACCGTAGTAAGAAGTAATATTACCGTTTGTAGAAACTCTTGCATTTCTCATCTTACGAACTAAGTTTTCAGCTCTGTTTAAAGTAATCTCTCCACCGTAAACTTCTGTAAGCTTACTAACTGGATTTTTAACAGTTATAATATTCTTATTATTTGAATCAATATCGCCCATTACATGTACTGGTGTTTCGTTACCTATCTTATTAGAGAATACAAATGTATCATCAATACTATAAGTATCGCCTTTAACAAATACAGTAATTTCTTTACGATATGTTGTCAAATAAATGTCGTCAACTGTATATCTGTCACTTATATTTTCTGTTAATCTTACTTCTTCTTCAGCTGTAAATACAATTCTTGCTTTTCCAAATGAAGTAGCATCATAAATCTTATAACTAATCGAAGCTGCATCTCTTGCAATATCATTTACGTTATAAACTTTTGTTGTGATATTTTCATTTTCGTCTTTTACAGTAAATTTATAAATTGTATTCGCATAAGCTTTATATGTTATCTCTGTTCTAATCTGCCATTTACCTTCAACCGTTATATTATTTCCTATGCTTATCTCACTATCATTTACTGAGGCAAAAACAAGGTTTGTAGTTGATTTAACAATCGCATGAATATTTACTTCTATAACTTTGCCGCCACTTCTTATAACTTCTTTTTCAAAGCTAATAGTTGGTTTAGCATTGTATCCAGCATTTTTACCATATACGATAGTTAAATCTTTTGTATAAGATGTATTACCATTATTATCTGTTACAGCAACTCTTAATAAGTAAGTTCCTTCCTTATCTAAAGTTCCTGCATAGAATGAACTTGTATCACTTGATTCCTCGATAGTTAATGTCTTATAAGCAAATGTTCCTTCTTCTTTTACTTGCCATTCATATCTCTTAATTCCATATCTATCATAAACATTTGAAAGTTTTGCTTCAAACTCACCATCATAAGTTGTACCATCTTCAGGTCTAATTAATTCAAATATTGCATTTGAAACATTAGGTCCTGTACTATCTACAGAGATAATATTTTGAGAAATAATAGTTTCTAAGTTACCTAGTCTAGCCTTATTAAAGACTTTATCTTTATCAACCCTGATAACCAATTCACCATCACTTGTTATACCGCTAAATGCTAAACGATACTTATAAATGTTTTTTTCATCTTGACCAATATATTCTAATTTAACATCTTTTGGTGTAACTTTATTTCCATCAACTTCAAATATTAAATCATCTGCTGTAAACTCATCTGTATTGATACCAGACTCTTTATCTTCAACGTATACGAAGAATCTAATAGTGTCGCCAGCATTCATTAAAATCTTATCTAGTGTCTGACCGTAAATTGTAGGTGGTGTACTATCTTTCTTAACTACAGAATCAAACTTATCGCCATTTTCTTTAGTCTCGATGTAGTATCCTTCTGGAGCTTCTATGTTTCCTTTATAAGGAGGTTCGTCTTTACCAGTTAGAGTACCACTTTCTATTTTAGTATTTCCATCTTTAGAATCTACAGCTGTATCTTTACCTATGATATGAGGTTTGTCTTCAACATCTTTTCCGGTATTTTCACCAATTGTCAAATTACCGTTATTTATAATTGCAGTGCCGTCAGGATTTTCAATAGTTCCAACATTCTCGCCATCACCACTTCCGATAATATTTACATTTGAACCATTTTCTATCTTGATTGGTGTGTCTATAGTAATTGTCTTATCTTCTAAATCAATTGTAACATCTTTATCTATTACAATCTCTCCAGTTTCTTTTACATCATTTATAACTTTAATTGTATCTCCGCTTTCTGCTCCATTTACAGCATCTTGAAGCGTATTGTAGTTTGTCTTGTTTCCATCTTTATCTGTTATAGAGTAGTTAGCTTTTACAACAGTTACATTAATTTCTGCTGTAACATCATCATAGATAATACCAGTTGCTTTAACAATTACTTTTGCATTTCCTATGCTAACACCTGTAATTGCGATAGATCCTTGTTTTAATACTGCACTTGCGATGCTTGCAATAGTTGTTACACTAAGTGTTCCGTCACCACTATATGTGTATGCAACCGTTTCTGTGTTTCCTTCAACAATCGTTAAGTCATATCTTGAAAGAACTAGACTTGCTGTTAATTGCATTACTTCTACAGTTCTTGTTACATTCATTACAGTTGTTCCGTTTAATCTTAATGTATATTTTACTAAGTAAGTTCCCGGTACTGTAGTATCTACTTTCGAAATACTCTTACCATCTTTTGTTACTTCAGCACCTAATAGTTCGTATCCTAAGCTTGTATATTTACTTTCCTCTGACTTTGTAAATCCTGCAACTTTTGCACCTGCATCTGTGTAAGTAGAATTTCTTACTACCTTAACACTTTCATCACCTATTAATTCAAGGATTGTTCTTATTCTGTTTGCTCTAAATACTGCTTCATAATTTGTAGCTTTTTCAAAGTAAGATTCAGCAGTCTTATTTGGTACATATAAAATAGCATTTTGGTTTATATTAATATCTTGTGAAAGTGTCATTGCATTATTTTCTGATGATATGTTTTTCTTAGTAATTATAGTTGTTAGATTGTTGCATCCTTTAAACATATTAGTACCATCTAATACATTAAAGTCTGTTCCAAGAACAAGTATCTCCATACTATTCATACCATCAAACATTTCTGTAATATCAGTACCTGCTTTAACCTTAAAGCTTGTTAAATCAAGTGTTTGAATATATGTCATATTGCTAAACATATTATTCATATTCGTTACATTTGAAGTATTAAATCCACTTACATCAAGTTTTGAAACTCTTCTTACATTTGCAAACATATTGCTCATATTTGTAATACTTGAAGTATCAAATTTTGTTACATCTAATTCTGTAATAGAGCTACAGTTTCTAAACATTGCACTCATATCTGTAACACTTGATGTTGTTAGTTTAGCTAAATCAACACTTGTAAGTTTTGTACATCCATCAAATAATCCAGGCATATTTCTTACTTTAGATGTATCCCAATTTGTAAATGTTAAAGAAGTTATTCCACTTACATTCTTAAACATATTTTTCATGTTTAATACATTTGTAGTAGTAAATCCACTTACATTAAGTGCTGTTAAACTACTACATCCTTCAAACATGCTTTCCATATTTGTAACACTAGAAGTATCTAGTTTTGTTACATCAAGAGTAGTAAATGTATTACATTCTTTAAACATAAATGACATATCTGTTACTTTTGTAGTTGTAAATCTGCTTATATCTACACTTGGTAATTTTTTATCATTTGCGAACATATAAGACATATCTGTTACACTACTTGCATCTAATCTTGAAATATTATTTATGCTTACAAGATTTGTATAATCCATAAACAATTTATTTCCACTAGAAGCCATAACACCTTGGTCTCCTCCGATATACAAATCATACATCGAACTATCTTGAGTGCTTCTTGTAATCCAAGCTGTAACACTTGTATTTAAATCTCTTGAAACATCCCAAGTATCTAAATATGTAGTTGGTATATTATCTTGAGTCGTATCAATAAATGTTATTGTTCTAATCTTATCTGATGTATAAGTTAGCTTGTTTGCACGTTTTGCACCGATAGCATAAGCTACGTCTTCACGTGCCATCAAGATAGGTCCTTCGTTTACTATTACAGTTCTTGTAATTATCATTACGACTTCATCGTTTCTATCTTTTAATGTATATGTAATAGTCTTTGTTCCTAAAGTAGATGTGTCTACTGGTAATCCAGAAACTTCTAATTTATAACCGTATCTTGTATATTCGATAGCATTTGCATCTTCATATCCTGCTACTGTTATACCATCATCTGTGTATAATCTGTTTATAGATATGTTAGCTGGATTGTTACCGATTAATGCAAGCATTGGTTTAATTCTATTTTTGCCAAATACATTTAAATAATTTATATCTGCTTCATACGCAGTTTCAGCAGTTAAGTCAGGTACATAAAGTATAGCATTACCATTTACATTAACGTTTGAAGTTAATGTCATTGGTGTACCATTTGCTGCAATAATAGTTACTAAACTATTTGCATTTGCAAACATATTCTCGCCATTTACTTTATTAAAATTCTTACCTAAATGTATTGTCTTTAAGCTTGTATTACCGCTTAATAATTCATTCATATTTGATACTTTGCTTGTATCAAATGAATCTAAATCTAAGTATGTTAATTTAGAATTATCTTTAAACATACCTGACATATTTGTAACTTCACTTGTTGTAAAGTTTGCTAAATCAATCTCAGTTAATTTGCTCATGCCACTAAACATATTTGACATATCTGTAACTTTTGCAGTATTAAATTTAGAAACATCTAAACTACTTAAGCTACTACAATTACTAAACATACCAGACATATTTGTAACATTTGCTGTTACAAATCCAGTTACATCTATGCTGTCTAACTTATTCATACCGCCAAACATATATGCCATATCTGTTACTTTTGAAGTATCTAAATATGTTACATTTAAAGTTTGAAGCACTTTACAATTGTTAAACATATAACTCATATTTGTTACTAACTCTGTATCAAATTTTTGTAAGTCTAGGCTAGTTAAATTAATATCTCCATTAAACATGTAACCCATGTTAGTTACTAGACTAGTATTAAATACATCCATTCCATTAATTGAAATTAGATTTGCGTAATTACTAAATAATTTATAACCATCAGAAGCTTTTACATTATCTTTACCACCGATATATAAATCATATTTTGTGCTATCTGCACTATTCTTTACAAGCCATGCGGTTACTTTGCCATTTTGATCTTTAGAAACATCCCATGTAGCAACAAAGTCTGTAGGTGCTGACGCTACTCTTAAGTTAATAAAGTTAATTGTCTTAATTATTTCTGATTTGTATTCAGTCTTTCCAGCACGTTTGGCACCGATTACGTATGCATCATCTTCACGTGTCATTAAGATTGATTCAAGTCTTTCTCCTACTTTTGGAACTTCGTTTTCGTCTGCATCTGTGATATCTCTAAACTCAGCATCTTTGTAATTATCTTTAGATGCTTTAACTACTACATAGATATATTTATCTAAATATTCTTCTGTAAGTAGTAATTGATTTGTTGCCAACGTACTTATTAAAGTACCAATTTCTGTAGCATTTGTATCGCTGTAATACCAAGCATACTCTAGCTTACAATCGTTTGGAACAACTGTAACATTTGCAGTTAGAGTTTCTTCAACTCTGTTTGTTCCTATTATTGTAACACTACCTGTTATAGTAGCTTCTGTTACTTCTAGTGTTCCATCAAGATTTGTAACATCATAATTTGTTGTTACATCTTTACCTTGTTTTGTAATCTTATATGTGTACACTTTATTTGGTACACTACCAACGTTTGTTATAGAACCAGCTGTTGTTGCAACTAGAATATGTCCAGCTACAAGGTCGCCAGAAGTTACTTTTACTTCGGCAGATGTTAGCGGAGTTCCGTCATAAACTTTCTTAGCGCTTCCAGCTGTTACTGTAACTTTTCTCTTTGTAATTGTAAAGTCTTTGCTTCCTTTAGAACCTTCGTAGTTTCCTATACCTGTTATTCTTATGGTTGCTGTTCCAGCATCTACGTTGTTTTCATATGTAAGTGTATAATCTACTCCTTCAGTTAAAGTCTTACCATCGGATACTACAGTTACCTTTGGCTCTTTTGCAGTATCATCATATTCAAACGCATCTTCGTCTAAAGTAATATTAAATATAGCATCACCTTTAGATTTTACAGTTAATGTGCCGTTTTCTTTTGTTATTACATATTTTTCTGTAACATCTTTGCCACCTACATTCTTAATAACTACTGACACGATTTCGTTTGTAGAAGAACCATTTTGTGTTTGCTCTCCTGAAGCTGTTACTGTAGCTGTATCGCCTAAAACAAGTTCTCCAGAAGATACTATAAATTCGTTACTTGTAAGTGGTGTGCCATCATAAACTTTTTCTTTATCTACAAGTTTTATAGTAATAGGTCTTCTCTTAACATCTACTTCTGTTTCGCCAGAACCTGGATTTTCTGTGCTTCCTGCTTTACTAATTACTGTATCTGTGATGTCTTTAAATGTTTCTGCACCATATCCAGTTTTTGAAGCAGTTACTTCTACGTAAATATATTTGCCAATCAAATCTTCTATTACTGCAAATCTTCTTTCATTTGCACCTGTGATTAAAGTTCCACCAGTCATTTCTTTTGCGTCGTTATAATACCACTTATATTCATAAGTACAACCTACAGGATTTACATTAATTGTATTTGCTACAAGTACTTCTGAAACTTTAGTAATACCTGTTATCTCCACACTTCCATATATTTTTGCATTTGTTACTTCTAATGTTCCAGATTTTGTAGTAACTTCGTAATTCTTAGTTACATCTTCTGTTCCAGCATAAATACTATAAGAAACAATAACGTTTTCTGTAGTACCAACTTCTGTAATACTACCGCTAGTAGTTGCAGTTAAAGTTTGTCCTGCTGCTAAAGTACCTAATGTTACTTTTACTTCACTAAAAGTAAGTGGAGTTCCATCATAAGCTTTCACTTTACTTCCTGCTGTTATTTCGATTTTTCTCTTTGAAATCTCGAAAGTTTCTGTTTGGATAATATCTTCATATTCTCCTTTACCTTTAATAGTTATCGTTGCTGTTCCTGCATCTTTGTTATTGTCGTAGATAAGCTCATAATCTGTGCCTTCTACTAATTCTGTATTTTCAGCTTTTACTGTTACATTAGGTGTTTTTGGAGTTCCATCATATTCAAATTTGTCATTATCTAATGTTACATCAAAGCTTGTAATTACTCTTCTTACAGTATCACTTCCGTTTGTGTCTTTATCTATAATATCTGTAAATGTTTGTGTTTTATGATTATCTTTTGTTGCTGTTACTACTACATAAATGTATTTACCTACCAAATCTACAGAAGTGTTACTTCCTATTACATATTTACCCTCTGTTTCTGTAACGATTAAAGTGCCTCCATTTGTAGAATTTGCATCATTATAGTACCAACTATAAGTTAAATCTGCATCTGCTGGTGTTACATTTACTAAAGCTACAAGTGTACTTCCAACTTTGTTTGTTCCTGTTATAGTAACTGTACCAGTTATACTTGCAGGTAAAACTTCAAGCTTACCGTCTTTAGTAGTTACGTCGTAGTTCTTTGTTACATTTTCAGAATTCATATAAATTGCATAAGTAGATATTTTGTTTATTTCTGTACCAACATTTGTAATGCTTCCACTCGTTGTTACGCTGATTGTTTGACCTGGTGCTAAAGTGCCAGGAGATATTTCAAACTTACTAGATGTTAAAGGTATTCCATCGTAAGTTTTTGATGCGTTAAAAGCTACAATTGTTATCTTTCTCTTTGTGATTGTAAATTCTTTTGTAGTGATAGAACCTTCATAATTTCCTTTGCCTATAATTGTTATTGTTGCGGTTCCTGCATCTTTGTTATCTTTATAAGATACATCGTAGTCTTTTCCTTCTTCTAATGTTGCTGTGCCTACTTTAACAGTTACTCCCGGCTCTTTTTCTGTCCCATCATATTCAAATGTTTCGTTATCTAAAGTAACATCAAAGTCTACACTTCCAGCAGCAGTTATTGTTAAAGTACCATTTACTTTAGTAATATCATAATTTGTAGTTACATCATTACCTGATTCATCTTTAATGATTATGTTTGTAATAGTATTTGGTACACTGCCAACTTTAGTTATTGTACCTTCAATAGTAACTGTCATTTCTTGATTTTGAGCTACGCTTCCGCTTGTTACTGTGTATGTGTTATTTGTTAAAGGTAATGTGTCATATTCTTTTGAAGCATCATTTGCTTTTACTGTTATTGCTCTCTTTGTGATTGCAAATGGTACTGCAGAAGTTGTTGCTCCGTTATAGTTTGTTGTAGCACTTACTACTGCATACATATAATATATTCCAACATTTAAGCTTGTTGAGCTTGCTACAGTACTCCAAAGAGTTCCATTTGTATTTGAGTTAGTCGTATTGTAGTAATACGTTACTTCTCCATTTCCTGTGTTTCCACTTATTGTTGGGTTATTCTTTGTTCCACCATAAGTGTATCCTGTCATGCTTACTGTTGGTGCTATGTCTAATTTATTTACAGTTAATGTTGCTGCATTTGATGTGGCTGCTGATGGATACTGTGCATTTCCTATAATACATCTATATTGGTATCCATTCATAGCCATCGTTGTTGCAACTGTTGTAAAGCTTGATGTTGTCATTCCTGTTCCTTGTGTTGTTGTGCAATCTGCCCATGCACCTGTTGAACTTGTTCTATATTGCCACTTATATGTTGTTGTACTTGGGTTACCAGCATTTGCTACTATTGTAAATGTTGCTTTTGTTCCTACATTTACACTTTGATCTGTTGGTTGTGTTTTTATACTTGGTGCATAGTAAACTGTTAATAATGCTCTCGTACTTGTCGCACTTCCTGCACCATTTGAAACTGTGCAATAATAATAACTTCCGTTTAATCCTCTTACCATATTTGCTGCTGTTATGCTATATGTTGCACCTGTTGCTCCTGTTATAACTGTTCCTACTCCTGTTGTTGAAGTTGCTTTATACCATTGATATTTTAAGTTTGTTCCTGTTGCTACTACACTAAAGTTTCCTGCTACTCCTTCTTTTACTGCAAGATTTGATGGATTTGTTGTAATTACTATTGATGAATCTTTTACTATATCACTTCCATTATTTGCTGAGTCTGTTCTATCACTAAATGTTGCATTATTATAATTTGCTTTACTTGCTGTTACTTTTACAAATACATATTTTCCAAGATATGCTGTATCATTTAACATTACTGTACTTCCTGTACCCATGCTTGTTCCACTTGTTGCTGTTGCTGATGTTGAGTAATACCAGTTATACGTTAATGTACATCCTGTTTGAACCGTTGTTACACTTGCTGTTAATGTTTCTCCAAATGTATTTGTGCCAGTTATTGTTA
>OIEN01000274.1_pt1 | contig 35729 bp, 32 predicted proteins | sample 1581741 | NCBI WGS metagenome assembly OIEN01 (sample SAMN01760944, study PRJEB22395) | human gut metagenome | reverse complement strand
TACTTGGCAGCGAATGCGCCGATACACAAAATGCAGGCAGTCAGCGTAACGAGCACTGCGCAAAGAATTCTTTTCCAAATAGTCTTTTTCATGGTAAAGTCCTTTCTGTCGTGTGTTGCATTTTATCTGTGGCACTTACTGTCAGAAGTCGTCACTACCAAAATCATCCGAACCAAAGTCGTCTGAACTAAAGTCATCAGAATCAAGGTCGTCCGAATCGAAGTTGTCCTCATCGTTATCGAACTCATCCATGAGCGCCTTACGGTTTTCCTCTTCTTCCCGGATACGATCCATTGCCAGAGAATAGTGAACATATCCGTCAATGCCCTTACCGTAGACCCCGAAATCCATATCCTTCAGCATAGTAGTTACCTCTTTTCTACTTGGGAAGGGAACCGTTCCCTTCGATACTTCTATTATAAATCATGACTTGTCCTATAATTCGGACTTTGAACACATGACGCGAAATTATACAATTCTCTGCTTTGATACAAACAAGCGCTCTCTGTAAATTCACCTTAGATGATTGCAGAGAGCGCTTGTTAGATTTACTATTACTGCTTGCCGGGCTGGGCGGCTTTGCGGCTTTCCTTGCGCTGCTAGATGGTAGCTATGCACAGGCAGCGGCTTCGGCGATTGTGGCACTGTTACTGTGCCCATTTGCAGTACCGATGCTGTTATCCTTGGCAGGAAGTGCCTTGATTGTCGCTGCATCGGCAATATTTGCTTGGCTGTTCTGAAAACAGAATATGACGATGAACCGCTGTCGGCTGCGCAGCGGTTTTTCTTTTTTTCAGATAGCATTCAAAAAGTCATAAAGTCGGGATACCTTAATTTATTTTTACCTGTCTTGTCCCTTCGGAACGAACCAACAAGAATTTCTTGTGAGTTGCCTCATAGTCCAGCTCACAGTTTTTGTATATTCCATCGATACGCGAAATAATTTTAGCTATTATGATAAAAGCGAACCTGCTTGCGTTGTAAGCAGGTTCGCTTTTTCAAATAACTATTTCGAAAAATCAGCCGGGCTATCAAACTGTAATTTATCAGAATCACTTTGATTGGGCAAAACGGTACGCCTGTTCCATCCAGTCGAATAATTCTTTGTCCAAATCCGACGGTTTGGTGATGACAAAATGCGTTGTCCACCGTCCCGGATGCGGTTCGGTTTTTGCCGCCACCCGGTCGGACTCCAGCGGGGCGGGCAGTCCCAATGTAAGTACAAAATAATCCTTGGACAGATCCACCTTCTTTTTGACCTTTAGGAAAGATACGCAGGCATAAAGATGCCGATTGTAATATGAGATTTGGGCTTTTTGCACCTTGATTCGGCTTTCGGGAAAGCGGGTAAACAGCTCTTTCTGAAAATGCTCATACAAAGGATAGACGGTTTGGTGCTGATCAAAGAAAAGCAAGGTGTCTTGCATTATAGTATCCATTATGCTCGCTCTCCCACACAAATTTCGATTTGCAAAACCGGGAGCCATCTTAATCAAACAATGTTCTCAGCCATGCCCAAAGCCTCAAAATGATAACGCGGTTTACCCACGCTTCTTTTGCCATACTCGATAGCCTCTTTCGGGCAATAGCAAATACAGGCCATGCAATGCGTACAATTTGACCCCCAGACAGGTTTATCCTTATCCAGACAGATGTTATTCAATGGGCACAGCTGCACACATTTTCCACAGCCGATACAGGCATCACTTACCGTAAAAGCGTCCGCCTTGACGATTCCCTTGTAGAAAATGGGATTTACCGCACCGCTCATAAAGCGGTCATACAAATTATTTCGCGGTGCGGGAAATTCCATCCCATTACGGATACAGTCAATGATGCTTCGGATAGCGGGCTTTGCGTTCTCGACAATCGCTTTTGCTTCCTGCTTGTCCGGTGCCGGGAACAAAGCAATATAATTTTCCGGCATAACGATTTGGGCCGTGCCCATGTAGGTAAGGGCTTTCTGTGCGGCAAGCTCCTGGTTGTACTTTGCTGCATTGCCGATCTCGCTGCCGCAATCCATCACGAACCAGATGCGTTTAGCGCTGACTAAATCCACTTTTTCAAGCCAGTCGGAAACAATATGCGGAATCCGCCAAGCATAGGTGGGCGTGACCAATATTACATTTTCCTCTGTCTGAACAGATGAGGTGTCTTCCGCCTTGATGCGCTCATTAAGATTGAGGCAATCTGTTTCAAGCGCGGACGCGATACATTTTGCAATAAATTTGCTGTTGCCGGTGCCGGAATAATACAGAACCATGTTCAATCTGCCTCCATATCTCCGCACAAACGGTCTGTCACAAGGGCCTTGCAGCGCTCCCGGTGGGCAATATGCAGCGGATAATTTTGGAATGCTTGTAAGGCATCTGCATCCCGCAGCTCGGAATAGAATACGAGATTGTACTCCCTGCCGGCAGTGTTTGTATTGATTTCTGCGCAGCGGAGGCCTTCAATATGACCGACCATTGTCGCAACGGATTTTTGCAGGAACGCCAGTGCTTCCGCTTCTTTGTGTTCCGCTTTAACCGTGTCAGTGTATTTCCAGAATAAAATGTGACGGGTCATAGCAATTTCACTCCACAAATTTAGCCATGTACTTCAGATTTCGAACAAACTGTTCCTTGTTCTTTGGAAAACAATCACGAATATCTGTGGTTGGGCTGTCTGCAAACTTGTCTCCTTTACCAGCACTTTTCTAAATCTGACGCAATGTAAGAGTCCACATACGCACTATCTTTCAAAGAAACCATATACAAATTTCCATGAATTCCAATGATCGTTCCCTCTTGACCACGATACCTAACCCGGACGTAATCGCCGACGCTAAATTGCAAGCCCGACATTTTATCAGAATCTTTATCCGTAAGCGCACCGAAGAATAACGCGCTTAAAAGACCGGGGCGCTTATGTTTGCGTTGTGGTGTAATTTCCTCTGATTCTTCATCACACACTCTCTGCAAACGAATCCCCTGATTTTGAGCAATTTCAAGTACCTTTCGGCGAACATTGTCATTACCAGTTTCAAAGTAAATATCATCCAACTGCGTTTGCGAAAAAGTACACGAAGAAGTTTTCAGAATCATATACAGCCCTTCATCGGCTTCGCATTGGGAAAGCTCCAGAATTTGCTCATCAGTGAATTGGATACCGGCATTGGCAGCTCGTTTCATTAAGCGCCCGGCTGCTTTTTCATCCAGAATATCCCGCGCAACATCTACAATTTCTGCCGGGTTCACATCCGCATTCAGCATTGCATCGGGCAGCCTTTTGATTTGGGTAGAAATAGCCCAGCCGTAAAATTTACTGTAATATTCTTCCCATGTCATAACTTGCCCGCTTTCTGCGCTTATTCAACCCCCAGCGCCTTAAACACTGCGTCCTCAGCATTCTGGTATGGAATCAGCTGGAAGGCCGTCATCAAATCTGCCGGCACCGTGGCAAAGTCCACCATAGACACAGCCGGCAGCAGCACTTTCTTCGCACCGCAGTCTGCACAAGCCTGCAAGGTGTTGGCCAGTTCATCTACTTTAATCAGCGTGCCTCCGATGGAAATATCACCCAGCACAGCAAGGCTGCTCAGCGTCGGGCGTCCGATGGCAATGGAGCACAGTGCGATCACGGTGGGCAATGCCAACTTTTCCGTCATGCCGATACCCTGCAGATCCTGATAGTTGACGATGTAATCCTTTGCCGTGGTGCTGATGTTGCCGCTGATATGCCGTGCATTGGCTTTCAGGAAGTTGAAGGCAGTGTTGGCGGCTTCCTTCGCCTTGCCATCACTGCCAAGGCCGGTCTTATCAAACTTGCCGCTGCCGGGCAGCATCTGACTTTCCAGACGGAACGCGCCGATCATACCGGACTTGCCGCGAGAAATCGTGTATAACTGGCCCGGCGCACCCATGCCTTCAGGAATCAGCGTATCGCCGCCCTGCTCCGGCACAGAAACATACTTTTCCTCAAAGGTTTCGTTATCAATGTAGGAGAAGTTCACATCATAGAACTCCATGCCGCCCAGCTTCTTCAACTGCTCCTTGACACGACGGCGCATCTCCAGCGAGAGACGCAGCACTTCTTCCAACTCGTCTTTGCTGAACTCGCCGTTCCCTCACATAACCATCGTGCCTTTTTCGCATTATCCTCGTACAGCCCGGACGTTTCAAACAATCTATCATAAATTCCTGTATAGCCTCGTGTATAATTGTTTCTTAAAACAAATGCTACGGATTGAACAACTTTACTATTCAAATCTTCGAACGTTCCTAAGCCCAAATGCACAAGCGATGATATTTCTTGCGCATCTACAATATGATTCCGCAGCTTTTCAAAGCTGGAAAGGAACATCCAAGCGTGCTGGGTAATCATAGCCTGATACCCGCCGCGCTTGTCCATTTGGGCGCAGCGCTCGATAAACACCGCAAACAAATCACTCTTGCTGTCGGGGTAATATTTCTTTACATAGTCGGACAGCCGCGCGTTCATGCCGCTGCCGCCCATATACGGCGGGTTCGTCACGACCACATCGTACTTCTGCACCAGCATCCGGGCTTGGTCGATCAGCGGGTACATCACATCCAAAAGCTGATAGGTCAGCCCCTGCACGCCAAGGCTGCCGTACCCGGCCATTCTGTCAGCCTCCTGCAAGCGGGCTTCCAGTTTGTCCAGCTCTTCCAGCGTGACTTTCGGCTGCAAAATGCTGCCGTACTCCTTGGCGTTCCGGAAGGTATCCCACAGCGTCCGGGCCGTGGGTTCCTCCGGGCCGCAGTAGCCAAATGCCGTCTGGGACAGTTCTCCGCTTTCCTGTATCGCATACACATGCGGGTCCAGGTGCCGCCGCAAAAAGCGGCTGTCGTACTGGCAGCCCTTCATCATCACGACAAAATAGGCCATCTGCGCGGCGCGGTCGTCAATGTCCAGACCATAGAGGTTATGCTCCACAATGCTGGCGGCGGCGTCACGGTCGGTATAGCCCGCGCTGCGGTAAATCTGCATCAGCACATCAAACAGATACGCCAAAATATGCCCGCTGCCCATGCAGGGGTCGATACACTTAATATCCTCCGGCGTCAGGGCGGCGTAGCCCTTGCGCAGCTCGGCCAGCTGCTGCGCTACCTGCGGCTCCTGCGGGGCTTCGTCCAGATAATACTTCCACTCGGATTTATCAAAATCCGGGTGTCCCTCGCTCCACAAACGGCCGAGGCTGTTCTCTACCATGTACCGCACGATCCAGTCCGGCGTAAACAGCTGCGTGGCGGCGGGGATGTTCTCTTTGCTGATTTTGATGTTCTTTTTGAGGTTGGCGAACACCTGCTCTTTCGGCTCGGTGTTGTAATACTGGTACAGCCAGCCCACGATCTGCACAGCATCTTGCCAGTCGGATTCGGGGATGTCGTTTACCAGATGGCAGACCACGCCGTCCTTATCCGTGAAGGAGAGCGCCAGCAGCAGCGGCATATAGTCGTCCACCTGCTCAAACAGGCGGGGCAGGCAGTCGCCCAGCGCGGCACACTGCTTTAAGAACAGCAGCCGGAACACCTCGTCCAGCTTGTTGTCGTTTTTGAGGGTCACGATCTGCTGCTGCTCTGCCGGGGTGTAGTCCAGCACTGCATCAAACGGGGTGGTGACGATCTGCGGCTCGGCGCGGCCGTCCGCGCTGGACAAAACCCGCGTGCGGCTGGGCAGCAGGTCGTTGACCTCCATATACCGCACCGCAATCAGCCGGTTGAACCATGTGTAGGCGACCTTATCCACCACAGTCTGGTAAGCCGCCGTGTAGCTACCCTGCTTGGCGGTCTCCTTATTCAGCTCCGCCACAAAGCGCTGCCGCTGGGTGACGGCGTCACCCTCGATGCGGTAGGGCTGCGGCAGGCCAACGTCAAAGAACTGCACGGTCTCATTAGACTGTGGCAGCGGCTCGGCAACAGCGGTTTCCGTCACGCCAACCAGCCCGGCGCGGTATTTGGTATCGGCAATCAGCTTATTGCGCGCCCAGATAGCAAACTTTTTGATTGCGGGTTTGTCCATGTTATACATCTCCTATGTTTTAGGATGGGTTTTGTGGGGTAGCTAGTTCCAAGTTTGCCCCAAGTCGGTTCCAAGTTGCACAAAAAACAGACGCAGGTTCGTTCTAAATCGGTTTCAATCCAATTGCAACTAAGACGCAAGTTGGACGCAAGTTCAAAATAGGTCATAAGATTTCTCCTTAGTTTAGAACTCCACGTTCACAATCGTGTCGGGGTCAAGTTCGGATTCAAGGCGGCGGCGCAGGGCAGTGAGGTAGGCGTCAATGTCGGCGTCGCTCTCGATGCGCCAGCTGGTGGTCTGGGTCAGGGATTTGATGGCGAGGTTCTTGCGGCGCTTGGGCTGCGGTTTGGGTGGCTGCGGGATGACGGGGTCATCACCACCAGTCGGCGGTGTCGGGGGCGTCGGCGGAGTAAGTTTCTCATCCCGCTTATCCATCTCGTTCAGCAGGCGGATGCGCACGGCATCGGCTTGGTCTGCATAGCTGCGCAGGATGGTGACATTATTGCAGGTTTCCGCCTTTTTCTTCAGCTCGTCAAACTGCGCGGCGTAGGCGTTGCCGTACTGCGCCTTGTAGGGCTTTTCGTCCAGCACTTCCAGCACGCGGGCGCGGTCCGCTGCAATCGTGGAAAGCACCGGCTTGGTGGCTGCTTCCAGCACTTCAACATAGGCTTCGTTGTACTGGTCCAACAGGGCGGGCAGCTTCTGAATTTGCTGGTACGGCTTGGCAGCGCGGAGGATGGCGTAAATCTCTTTGACCGTGTTTTCGACTTTGTCGTTGACGATAAAGCTCTTGCTATCCTCATAAATGCGCATCAGATCCAGCGCTTTATCAAAGATTTCTTTCTGCACACCGGCAAAGAACGCCTTGACGGGGTCGTAATCCTCGGCAAAATCGAGGAAGTCGTCCTGCCGCTGGTACATCTGTTTGTAGAACTCCATCGGGTCGTTCCACTGTGCCACGGGGCGCAGCAGTGCAAGGCCGCTGTCGATGACTGCCTTGCCGGGGTAGGGCTTGACGTAATCGTACTGCTTGCGGTTGGCCAGCGTGGCGGCAAGGTCGGCGCAGGCTTTGCGGCAGGCGCGCATCAGGCCGTCCTCGTCCTCGGTGGGGGCGTTGTTGCCGAACAGTTCACGCATGATTTCGCGCACCATGCGCACCCATTCGGGCTTCGGGTGCTCCTTGCGGCTCGTCAGCAGCTTGTCGAGGAACTCGCGCTTGGTGATATAGCGGGCGATCTCGTCGCCGTTGGCGGCGCTCAGGGTCAGCACTGCGCCGTTCAGCGTCAGGCTGATCTGCCCCTTTTTGAACAGGTGGGCGACGATCCACTCCACGTCATCATCCACAAAGCCGTAGGGCGCTTTGGTGAAGCGGTCTTTCAGCGACTTCATGGAGGTGTTGGCGTGCAGGGCGGAGTTGTTGTCAATGTAGGCCAGCACATCGTCCTGCGCGGGAGCGTTCGGCTCGGCGGAGGTTACGGCGTTCAGGCTCATCTGGTGGTTGGGTCGGAACTCCTTGACGACATCGTCCTCGGTAAAGGCGGTGTCGATGTAGGTCAGCTTGTGGTAGACCGTGTCCACAAGGCGGGCGAGGGCTTCGCCGATGCGCCCCTGCACGTCCTTGGCGGACAGCTGGGCAATATCGCCGTTGACGTAGATTGTGGCGGATTTCAGCGCATCGACCAAGTAGATTTTGGCGTTGCTCAGGCGGGTGCGCATCTCCTTGGTCTTATTCTCGCAGATGGCCTCGTAGCGCTCAATTTGGGAAGCCGCGTTGGTGCGCAGATACTTCTCGATCTTCATTGCCTGACTGATCTCGTTGAGGAACTCGCGGTCATCGGGCAAGACAACGAGCACTTCCCTGCCCTGCCCGGACATCAGGCGCAGGCGCTGCTCATCGGTGCCATCACTGTAATAGGGGGTCAGCACGCGGACGCCGATGTCATAATTCTGGTTGACCTTGAACGGCTGGTCATCCACCTGCTGGTTGTAACTGAACGTATAGCGGCCATTGAACTTGGGGTACTTGTATTTGGATTCGGTCAGGATCTGGGTGTAGATCATGTCCGCCGTGCGGTGGATGATGTCGGTCATTTCCACATTCTGGCGGTTGATGTCGCGGCCAATTTCCTGCTCTTCCTCGGTCAGGAATACGTAGACATCACTGTTTTTCTGCACAAGCGTTTCGTGGATCAGCACGTCCAGCGCGTCCTGCACCTTCTGGGTCAGGGCAAGGCGATCCTCGTCCATGTCGGAGATGAGCAGCGTCGTCAGGTTGGTGACAGTGGCTTTCTGGAACTCCTTGACATATTTGACGAGGAACAGGGCTTTCAGCACGCTGACGGCAAAGCAGTTGTCGCCGCCGTCCGGGTTGATGTTCTTGTTGTCCAGCGCCTGCATGATGACGCGGCGGTGGGCGGCATCGAGGAATTCATCCAGCGCGTCATAGAACAGGCTGAACGGCACGAGTGCGCCGTCAGACTTGTTTTGCAGCGCTTCGGCGGACTCCTTGAACAGCGCCAGCATCGAGCGCTCGCCCTCAGACAGATGCTTGCCGGACGCGCCGTACTGGCGGATGGAGGTCAGCACGCTGCCCAGCAGCTTGAACTGGTAGGGGATGAACGGGTAGACATCCACGAAGTCGCGGGTGTCATCGTAGAGCTTCATCTCCGGCAGATCTTCAAATTTCAGCTTGTTCTTCAGGGGCGTGGCTTTCTGCTCATACAGCACACGCAGGGTCTGGTCGGCGGTATCGGTCTTGGCAAGGATACGCTTTTTGATGACCTCGTCCACGTTGGCGCTGGACAGCGACAGGCGGGTGTCGAACCGGCCCTGAATCTTGGAGAAGTCGTTGCCCTTGACCTGTGTGATGGAGTCGACGTCCTGCTGGCTGGTAACGATGACCCACGCTTTGCCCTTGCACTCCTTGCCCAGTTCCTCACGGATGGTTTGCAGGTTGAGCATCAGGCGGGAATCGTCGCCGATGTACTGGCCGACCTCGTCCACGAGGAAGCAGACGTGATGATTGTGACCCTTTTTCTCGATGTACTCGCGCACCATGCGGGCGAAGTTTTCGATGCTGATCTGGTAAGGCTCGGCGGCCTTTTCGCACCAGTTGCGGGCGGCGGGTTCGCTCATGTAGTCCATATCCACCAGAACATCCACGATGTCATCTTGGATGAAATCGAACTTGCGGCGGGAATTCTCCCAGCTTTTGCCGGTGGTGGCGGCGAACTCCTGCTTGAACTCATTGTAGCGGCCATCCTCGGACAGTTGGCGTTCGAGGTCGGCCACATAGGGCATCGAGCCGTAGAAGCCCTGCATCTCGTTGAACACCTTTAGGAAAACCGTAACGATGGCATCCTTGGACTGCTTGCCAGTCTGCTCGCTCTTGGAGTCGATGTTGAACAGGACAACGTCAGTGGGAGTGTCGGCAGCCAGCTTCATGTCTGCCAGCACCATGGCATCCTCAATCTTATGATCGTCAATGAAATAGTCCACGGCGCGCTTGCCGCCGATGAGCTTTTGCCCGTCCAGCAGGTAGGAGAGGATTTTCAGGAAGTGCGATTTACCACTGCCGAAGAAGCCGGAGATCCAGACGCCGGTTTTGGTGGTCTCGCCCACGATGCCCTTTTTGTAGTTGTCGAAGAATTCGCGGAAGTGCTTGGACAGTTCGCGGGTGACAACGTATTCTTCCAGTTCCTGTTTGGCGTTGCTGTCCTCGCCTTCGCCGACAACGATAACGCCCTTGATGTCACGGTCAATAGGCTTTTTGAACATATCTTTGATTAACACGGGAACTTCCTCCTTACGGTTTTACAAGCCGAAACGCGCGGTAATAGTTGTCATCTTTCAGTTCATCAAATAGGATCAGGGATTGTTCATCATACGTGCCGGGGAAGAACAGCACCACCGGCACGCGGCCAAAGGATTGGCTGAGATTGTTCAGTACCTTGTGGGAGCGCAGCAGCGGGTAGCACTTGCCGATGCCGGTCAGGAACACGATGGCGTTTTCTGGGGTGTTTTCCTCGATATGGCGGACGATCAGGCTGTCGTCATCGTTGACGCAGAGCAGGTTGCCCACGGCTTTGACGATGCGGTCAATGCCGCGGCGATCCTCAAAACGGTAGCACTGGTCGAGGAAGCCTTCTTTTTCCAGCGTGTCGATGATGTAGTCGTATAAATCAAAGACGACGAGTTTGAAATCGTCGTTGCCTGTGGCATTCTTTTGCTGCATCCGTTCGATGCGGGCGCGGACTTCCAGCTCTTTTTCGGGTGGGTAGTCGAACACCCAGTAGTTAACCTCGTTAGCGCGGCCACGGTTCTTACGGAAAATCGGTTTGCGAATTTCCAGCTCCATGGCATCGAGGCGTTCTTCAAATGTCATATCAGTTTTCCCCCGTCAGCGCGGCATACATAGGCTGCAAGCCGTTGTCTTTCATCCAGTATTCCAGTTCACGGTCAATGATGGGCTTGGCGTAGCGGCGCTCGGTTTTGCCGTGGTCGGTGAGCCCGGCTTCATACAGCAGATTTTTGTAATAGCTGCCAAGGCGCTTGAGCGTGTAGTCCGTCCACTCGGCCACTTTTTCATCCTGTGACTGCTTATCCTTGAAGAAAAGGCGGATGTCGGCATCCGAAAAAGCGTTGACACCAAGCTGAACTTTCTCGCGGATGACCTCATAGCAGAAATCGAAAAAGAGCGTGTCGTTGCCCATGCAACCCAGCAGACAAAACAGCTTTTGCGTGGCCGGGTCGCCAAAGACAAACATCGGCAGGAAACTGTCCGGCAGCGTTTGCATCCGGGCCTCCACCGTGTTGCAGGTCATCTCGGCGCGGGCCGGCGAAGCGGCAGAAAAGAGGTTTTCCTCACGACTGCGGGTGCGGAGTCCCTCCCACGTTACGCCCTGATCGCGCAGGATGGCGGCTTTTTTGAATTCCAAAAACCAGAACGGGTGCTTGACGCCACCTGCACTGTATTCTTTACGCACCATGGGTGGTCTCTCCTTTGTCATCCGGGATGATTTCCATAATGTCACCCACATCAGCGTCAAGTGCAAAGCAGATGCGCGCCAGCACATCCGTGGTAACATTATCGCCGTGGGTGAGCTTATTCATTGTATAGTGGCTGACCTGTGCAGCCTTTTCCAAATCGCGCTTTTTCATGTCGTGATCAATCAACAGTTTCCATAGTTTTTTATAACTCACAGCCATAGATTGGTCCTCCCTGTTGTGCAAGCTAGTATTGTACCAAGTATACCACATTCTTTCTGGGAATTAAACACAAATGTTTTCTTTCGCTAACATTGTGTTTGGGTTATTTCAGGTGTTCTCTTCATGAGTTTCATCCACAGGTCAACAAGCATATCGACTATACGTTGATTCTCTTTGCGGTTCAAAATCGTTGCTTTCTCTTTCGTCAATCTGCACAACAAGCCAATGAATATTTCTATGTGTTGAACACTGTTAAACAATCGCTTTGATTCATGTAAAAATTCATTTCCGTACTTTTATTCTACATCTAAGCCTATACCATAATTGGTACTTCTTCAGCTTTCAATGAAAATTCATCAGCTTGTCTAAATTGGATTCGGTGTAATTGTGCATTATGAACATCTTCTTTACAAAAAAGAATAGGGCTGTCATTCGACAGCCCTATAAATGCTCTATTATCGTGAAGAAGCATACCACCTGTTAGATGCACTCCTGAAACTGTACAACGCATAAGGAAACGATTCTCCGGGGCAGCACTTGCCTCGGAGATTTTTATGTTCTTATACAATTTAACGATTGCCATACCTTTTAACGATTTACTACACATTTTAATGATACCCCTGTACCTTTTAACGATGACCCACTAATCGTTAAAAGGTGGTGCATGGTCGCAAAATGATAACGGCAGCGCTTATCTGCTACTACGGTATGGGCTGGGGCTTTGTGGAAATCTGCGAGTTCTTCCTCGGCCATGATTGGCGCAGTCTGTTGAACGATATTGCAAAGCAGCAGAACCCGATTGCCAATATGTTCATTAGTTCATTTGCGGGGGCAAGTGAGCAGAATACAGCAGGTTGCAAACAGGCGGCAGACGATGCCTTGAAACTGTTTGCCACAAACGAAAAAATTAAAAATGCACTTAGAAAATCGGCCAGCTACGAGCAGTCAATCAGCCCGGCCACACTGGAAACAAGCAGTATTTACATCTATATCCCCGATGAAAAGCTCAAAATTTACGGCGACCTACTACGTATTATCACGGCGCAGTCGATGGAATATTTTTCATCCAGACCACCAGAAAACAAGCAAACGATTCTGTTTTGTCTTGATGAGTTTGCTTCATTCGGCAAGCTGCAAATTGTTGAAAGTCTGCGCAAGCTGCGGAAACGCAGAATTAGAATCCTTGTCCTGACCCAGTCGGTATCGGATGTCGATATGATTTACGGTAAAGATGAACGGAAAGCAATGCTCGGCAACTTCAAATTTACGGTCATACTGGGCTGCAAGGACACCGAAACACAGGAGTATTTCTCCAAAATGATTGGTGAGAAGCGCTCTTTGTTGGCAACAGACCCCTACCAGAAACCGCAACCCATCATCAAGCCAGCTGACCTTGCACATTTGGAACAAGACCTCTTTGTAATCTGTGATGATGGCGCTATACGCCTAAAGAAAAATTTCTATTTCAAATAAAAGTGGCTACCCCACGAAAGGGTAGCCATTCGTATTGTATTATGCCAAATGATACGGTAGTGTTACACGGGTCGGACGATACGGTGCTTGCGCTGTCTTATGCGTCTTTCCTGCCTGCTCGAATTGAGCAATCTTCTTTTGGAGTTCCTCGTTGCTCATTTTTTTGATTTCTTCGGGGATAATGCAGCGGTCATCTTCATAATACTCTTTCATATCATCTCACCTCACAGTAATCAATGTCGTAGGATTGCTTAATTTTATCTAAGGCAGCTAACTGTGCCTCTTTATCAGTATACCCGATTCGGAGAAAATTTTCTACATACAATTTGTACAAATATTCCGGGACTTCCTGTGCGGATGCGTAAATATAGACCGAAGCATCGTGACAAATCACGATGCTGACGGCATATTTGTGGCGGAAAGCTGAATTGAAATCTGCAATGCTCGGCGGCATACTGTTCGGATGTGTGTGCATTGCAATCAGGTTAGCAACGCCATCAATGGCGCGGGCAACAGCCGTTGTGTAGCCGATTTGTTCTTCGGCTGTCTCGTCCAAAACGCTGGCAAGTACAGTGCCATTTGCACCATCAAACCAGTACATATCTTCAAACAGCGTGCCGCTGCGGTGCAGCAGCATTTCCTTAGCCTTGCTGTACAGGATGCGGCTGACGGCTGCATTGTCTATAATACTATCAAATTTACGGCGGTACTCTCCACCGCTGATATAGCTGCTGTCAACCGTGGTTTCTTTATTTCGCCCATAGCGCTGAAACTCTAAAATCATCCTATCACCTAATTTTATTGTAGATGCTTTTCGCTAAACTGTCAAGTTCACCGCATACAAAAAGCCCTCAAGCGGGTCAGGCTTGGGGGCTTAAGACTATTTGCAGGGCGTTTTTACACCACTATTTGTAAGGCTCCTTACTATAAAATAGGAAAAGTTGGTGTAGTAGTGGTGTAATGGTGTCAGAAATTCGCACTTTTACGCCATTTTATAGCGATTATACGTCAAATTTCAATCCACAGGCTTCATCGTGGGGAGCTTGACTGGTGGTGATTTATAGCTGTTTACAAGTGTTCATAAGCCTTTGTTTGTGCAAGATAAAAAGGTCTTATTTTTCGCAACTCTACGCAACTGTTTACAGCTATTCTCAAATTGGTGGTAAGTCAGTGGTAAGGCTGGTGGTAAACTTATTCGTCCTCGTGAGAGTGCCAACGCTTCAGGACTTCTTCCACCTGCCTAATAAGCTGCTCCTTGTTCGGCATATATAAGACGTACCGGGATGCAAAAATCTGGTTTGACAAACCGCCCAGCGCATACTCGGCTGCTACGCTGTCCTTGTCGGTGCAGAGGATGATGCCGATAGGAGGATTATCTTCTGGGTCGTTGACCTCTGCGGCGTAGTAGTTCAGATACATATTGATTTGTCCGGCGGCTTCGGGCGTGAGCTTGGTGGTTTTCAACTCGATCAGCACATAGGCGTGTAAAATCTTATTGTAGAACACCATATCCACATAGTAGTGGGTGTTGTTCACTGTGACACGCTGCTGTGTGCCGACAAACATAAAGCCCCGGCCAAGTTCCAGCAAGAAATCTTCGATTTGTCGCACCAGTGCTGCTTCCAAATCGCTTTCAAGGAACGACTTTTCTTCCGGCAGTCCCAAAAACTCGAATACATACGGGTCCTTGATGATGTCCTCAGGCTTTGTGTAGTCCACACCTTTTTCAGCCAATGCTAAAACTTGTTCCTTGTTGGCATCCCCACGAGACAAGAGCAGCCGTTCAAACAGGGAACTTTCAACCTGACGTTTCATTTCACGGACAGACCAGCCAGAATTGACCGCTTCTTTTTCGTAGAAGCTGCGCTTCTCCTTATCGGAAATGGATAACAGCTCACAGTAGTGCGACCAACTCAATTTTCCAGACACTGTCTGGAAAATTGGATAGCTGAGATAGAACTGCCGCATATTGTAAACATTCGAGCGCGAAAAGCCCTTGCCAAGCTCCTTTGTCAACGCCCTGGAAAGCTGCGATAAGGTCTTTTCACCATATGCAGCACGGATGCTGTCATTTTGTTCACAACGAACAACGATCTCACCAATCTTCCAATAAGTTGACAGCAGTTCCTGATTGACCTGCTGTGCTACATTTTTACGGGAAGCTTCCAGCAGAGAACGAATCTCGCTCACTGCCGGGGCAAGAACCTGCGCTGCGAGGGTTACAGATTTATTTTCCATCAGTCATTTTCCTCCTTTCCTTCAAATGTCGTGGTTGCAGATAAGAACTCTGCAAACTTGTCGATTTCCTTTTTCTTGAGATTTTTTGTGGCCTCAGTGTAGATGTTCATGGTAGTGGTAATATCGGCGTGGCCCAGTACGTCTTGAATGACCTTCATGTTGATTCCGGCCTCGCAAAGCCGGGTAGCGCAGGTGTGCCGCAAGGAATGGCAACTAAACTTCGGAAGCAGGACAAGGTTCTTCGGCTTAATTGTACCGCTTTCGCATTTTGCCAGCTGTTCCTCGTTGCAGTCGCGGATGATACGGTCAATGCCTTTATTGATGGTGCTGTGATGCTGGCACTCGCCAAAACGGTTTACAAAAATAAAATCCGTATAGCCATCAATCGTCACCTTGCAGGAAATTCCAGTTTTCTTCTGATACTCTCGCTCTTGTACAAAAGCAGCCTTGACTGCCGGAGTCATAGGCACAATTCGATTTCCAGCTTCCGTTTTGGGTGTATTGATTCCGTACAGACAACCTTTCTCCCGGTGGCTGTAATAAATCAACGTGTGATTTACACTGATTTCACCCGTATCAAGGTTGATGTCCTCCCAGCGCAAACCCGTTGCCTCACCAGCACGGAGACCACATTCCACCATCACAGTAATGATGGGAAGCCAGTGATTGTACTTCTCACTGTTTTTCAAGAAGTCCATCAACAGCTTCTGCTGGCCTGCGGTCAGAGCCTTGCGGCGTTCGCTGTCCAGATTGTGCGTCTGCTTCAACTCTTTCAACGCATTATCGGATGGATTGATGCGGAGATACTCGTCCTCAACCGCAAAATCCAGCACCTGATGCAGCACTGTATGGATGTTCTCCACCGTTGCCACTTTCAGACGCTGCGAATCCACAAGGCCATTGTAAAACCGCCGCACATCCGACTTTTTCAGGCTTCCGACCTTCCGCTTTCCAAACTCCGGGAATACGTACATCTTGTACATATACTCGTAATTGACCAGTGTGTTGGCTTTCAGCCCCTTTTTCAGTTGCAGCCACTGCTCGTGAATGTCGTTGATGGTCGCGTTCCGCGCTTCCGAACGAATGCCATCACTGCGGTCACGCTGAATCTCTGCTTCTTTCTCACGAAGTTCTTCCAGACTTTTGGCGTACACATTGTTGCGCTTGCCGTTTTCACTGCGCCAGCGGTACTCATACGTTCCGTTACTGCGCTGATATTCACCTTCCTTTAGAACACGCTTCTTTGAGTCTTTTCTTCTTTCTGCCATCGTTATGTCCTCCATTGTTGGCAGAAAGCAACCTACAGCTTAATCATACCATACCGCCGAGGTGCTTTCAACTGCCGACTTCATTTTTATTGTCAAATCGAAAATAATCGGTCAAGGTGTTCATCCAGCCTGCGGCGTTTCAGCAGCCGCTTCGTACCATTCCAGAGAACAAAGGTACAGTCCTTGGAATCGCTCATTTCGCGCAGTTTGTTGATACCAATGCCGGAATAGGCTGCGGCTTCTTCCAGCGTCAGATTGCTTTTCTCCCAAATCGGGACTTCTTTCATAGGCAAAACCTCCGTATTTTTGTTTGTAACCAGCAGACTGTAACCGCCACAGAAAACTTTTTCTACGGTGGTATGCTGGCAATTTTCTGTATTTATTTTTCTTATCGGTTACAGGTTACATGGTTACAGATAGGAAAATCACGTGGAATGATGCTGCTTTTTGGCAGATACAGGGTGTAACCAAACCTGTAACCAACTGTGTAAAATGGCCCTTCAAAACGGAAATCCCATCTGCTGAGCTTCTTCGTCTGTAAGTTCTACAAAACCGTCTGCCTCCACTTTTGCAGCGGTTACACGTTCCCATCCTTTCTGCACGCCATACTTCGGGTAGCGTTTGGCTGCTTTATGGGCTGTCCACCCCTTGATTTCGCCATTCACAATTCCTGCAGTCATGATCTCACAGATAGCACGGGTTTCCCACTCCGCAGGAAGATTCAGATTGCCCAGTGCCTCAGCGTAGAGCTGTTTGGAACATACCCGGTCACCCGTGTAATCCTCCAGAAACGCATAAATCATGCCCGCCTGTGTATCTTCCTGCATAAAATCTTTCTGGCAAATCTGCAAGGCTTCCTGCATGGCAGGGCTGAATGTCAGCTTATAATCACCGCTGTTGTAAATCGTCATGGCTTCTGCCCAAAGCTGGTCGATATAGGCACGGGATTCCGCTTCGTTATCCAGAATATGTACTTCAGCCTGTGTTGCATCCACCGGGATGGGGATAAAGCGGCGGTTTCCCGTGCGGTCACGGGGCAGGAAGTCCTGTCGATTGGTCGTTCCTGCAAAGACACATTGCCGCAAACGATCTGCCGGGTGTGTTTCATACGGGATTTTGTAGGTTTCTTTCTGCTTGCTGAGAAAGCTCTTGATTTCTTCAATGCTTTTGGCATTGGCAGTCGCAATCATTTCCGACATTTCCATAATCCAGTGGCCTTGCAGCTTGCGGAACACGTTATCATCATCCAGTCGCCGCAAATCATCCGAGAACCATTCATCTTTGATAGCAAGCAGCCGGAAAAAAGAGGATTTTCCTGCACCCTGCCCACCGACCAAGCAAAGCATCATTTCAAATTTGCAGCCGGGATGAAACACCCGTTTGATCGCTCCAAGCAGAAAAATTTTCAACGCTTCTGTGGTAAGCTCATCTTCTGCGGCACCGAGAAAGCGATGCAAGGCGCGGCTTATCCGTGCTGTGCCATCCCACTTCAATTCATTCAAGTAGTCCCGGATGGGGTGGTAATGATTCTCATTGGCAACAATGCGAATTGCCGCAGACACTCGTTTTTCGCTGTACAGACCATACTTTTCCATTCTACGAAGAATGTACATCATATCCGTGTCGGTCAGTGTAGGGCCAGAACGCTGCCAGCCCATCGGCTTTACAATATCAATGCGTTCACTCAGCAGATTCAGCCGGATGGAATCAGCAAGAATCGGGTCGTTCTGCAAAACAGTCACACAGTTTTGAATCGTGTTCTGAACACCACCTTTTTCAGCCTGCGAGAGCATTTTGCGGATGTTGGAAATGGTCGGTCTGGTATTTTCGGATTCGTTGGGCAATCTGTTGAACCTCCTTCCGATGTTCGGTGAGAAAATGTCGATTCTCTATCAGATATTGGATGTAATCCGTATAATGCAGGCTGGCAGCAAAACATGGATGCAGTTCTTCCTCCGATAATTTTGGTACAAATCGTATGCGCCAGTCAGCTAGGATTGCACGGCACTCGTACAATATTTGGATTGGATCTTTGTATTCCACGATTTTCAAGTGCTGCCGTGGGAAATTTTCCGTTGCAGAAAGTCCAAAGTCTGCGGCCAGCTTTTCCGCCGCCTGTCGTAAGGACAGTTGAAACATTTTTGCGGTGAAGTCGATTGCATCGCCATCCGCGCCACAGCCAAAACAGTGAAATCGAAAATCCACTTTCATGCTGGGATTGCGGTCTGCATGGAATGGACAGCAAATCATGCTGCTGCGGTTTGGACGAAAACCATAGGCTTCTGCAGCCTGTCGAGTAGTGATATTCCGTTTTACGATTTCAAATAAATTGTTGTTCTTGAAAATTGACCTCCTTCTTATTTTCAAAAGTCCCTGCCGAATGGGAAAGTCCTGTACGGGCTTACGCATCCGGCAGGGTTCCGGGGTGCGGGGTGGAAGACACTGCTGATTACAGGCTCATATCATAGCTACGCTTCTTGCGTTTTGGTTGACGCTCGCACTGTTCCTGTCGAGCCTGCTCCTGCCTTGCCTTTTCGCGGACTTTGGTCTCCCACTCGCGTTTCCATGCAAGGTCGGATTTCATCTCATTGGTTTTTCGGAAGATGCTGTACACATTATCCGATGCAATTTCCAGACACCGGGATTCTTCCCACAAGGGAGTGTATACCTTTTTCCTCTCCGCGATTTCTTGCGTCAGTTCTTCTTTCCGTTTTTTCAAGGATTTCAGCGATGGCAGCTTTCCATCGTTTTCTTCCCGGAAATATTTCACGGATTCTGCATAGGCATCCAATTCCTTGGAATGCTCTGCACGGAATTTTTTCTTGAGAATTGCTTTCGTAAATTGCTGCTGGACCTCTTTGGTAGAAAGGTACTGCCCCGCATAATGAATCTGTTCATTGATTTTGTACAATTCATCCTCTGCCTGTGACAGTCGTTCATACGCTGCCTGCGCATTGGCCTGCGCAGTTTTACACAGATCGTTCAGTTCTGTCAGGTCGTTAATGTTATTCTCCTGTACCCATACCAGCGTTTCAGCCATTTTCTGCAAATTGCTGATTTTGACCTTTAGTGCATAGGCCAGATTTTCCTGTGCCCTAACATTCTCCTGCAGGTCCACAACAAGCCGCAGCCTGGTTCTGGTCGTAAAGATCAGTATGGGTTCTTCCTTGTACCGCAGATTCTTCTCGGCGTTCTGAACAAAGAATCCTTCCAGACATTCTCTTTTGCAGCTTTCACCCAGAGAACTCTCCGATATGAACTTGTTCCGTTCCGGCGGCAGATAGCTGTAACGCCCACGTTGTGTTTTGACGAAAACGTCATATTCATCCTGCAGGATGTCTTGAAAATCTTCATACGAGATTGCTTTCTCACGAGCAGCGGCAACGGCATCCCGGATAAGCTGCTTCTGTGTTTGAAACTTTGTCGGATTGGGCGTAAATCCTTCCGTTTCGATTTTCTGTTTTTTCTCATCCAGCCGCCGCTGTGCCCAATACTCCGCTTCGGTCACACCCGTTCTGGATGGTGACAGTAAATCGACCTGATGCAGAAATTCGCGGCGGCACAAATTCATGAGGGATTTCTGCAGATGCTTCAGGTACTCGTTCGTCACATGGTGCTTGTACCCTGCCTTGCAGTCAATGGGCCGCTCCATGAAGGGCTGCTGGGACACATCTAATTTTCGCAAGCTGTTGATTACGATATGTACATGAATGTTGCCGCTGCCATTATGACCGTCCATGTGCGTACAGACCAATGCCTGATGCCCCGGAAAATTTGCTTTTGCGTATTCCAGTCCAAGCTCCTGCGCCCGTTTCCCCGTCAAACAATTTTCTGTGCTGTCCCGTGGATCAAAGCTGATGATGTAATGGTGGCTTTTGATTTCATTCTTGTTTTTGTTTTTCTGGTACTCGCGGTTCAACTGCTGGCAGACCGCATCAAAGGAATAGGGTTCACAGTTCAGACCGTCCAGAAAATACTCATCTCGCATGATACGATTTCCTTTCTGGTCAAGGATCGGAGTCTTCCGAAGCTCGTCATGCTTGAAAATCAGGTACTCCAGCGCAGCGCCATAGTTGGAACTCTTACTTGCGATATGCTTTAAGATTGCCATAATTCTTTCCTGCCATTTCTGCGACTTGCTCCCGCATTTCAAAAATACAGGAAATTGCATGGTTGATGTTTTCGAGCATAGCGCGCGACTGGATACCGCCGCTGTTGAAGAACGCCGCGATCTGGTTCAGATTATTCCCGATGGCGGCAAACTCCCGTGTGATGGCTTCAATTTCGTCCGGGTGGACATAGAACACATACGAGGTATTCACACGGCCTTTCATCAGCACCTGCGCTGCAAATTGAGAGAGGGTCATCCCGGCATCTTCTGCCTGCTGGTGTAAAAGTTCATGTACTGTTTCTGTTACTCGTGCGGAGATTACTTTTGTCTTTACGATAGATTTCACTTTTTTCTTCGTTCTTGGCATGGGGTCTCCTTTCCAAAATCAAAAATTTGATTTTCCCGGCAGTGCATCTGCACTCCGGCTGTGATCTGCTGCAGCAGGCCACCAACAGGCAAAATCATGTGATTTTGCACGATGTGCGGGTATGGGGAGCGCAATCCCCATCAAGATGCCGCCGTGGAGAAACCGCCCGTAGGAGCGGTTTCGTATACAAAGGCGAATCTTGCTCTTAACTACCGTCCACTCTGTCCCAGCCCGTTCCTGCCCGATTCTCTCCGACGTTTTTTCTGGTAAGACGCGCAGAATGCACATTCAGTACCGGAGATATCCTGCTGGGGTGGCTCATGCGATTTTCAAGGTGCGATGTGACTTTGTAAGGAATCGGGAAATTTCATCAGTGATACCGTAGTGAATTGGCTTACTTTTGAAAACACTTCCTATACCCTATACAAACTTTAAGGGGTGTTTTTAAACCGGGTCTTTTGAAAGTTCAAAGAAAATTCATTTTTCTAACGTTCCCCTCTACCTATAACATTCTAAAATGGGCGTTTGGCATACAGATTTTCAAATTTTGTTGAACTACCTAATTTTAGAACATGGATTTTGTTTATTTTCCACTCATAAAACTAGAGGAAAGCCGTTTCACAAAAGATTTTGAAGGCCCCTACACTAATAGGAATCCGCAGGGCTGTTTTGGAATACAGTTTTGAAAATTTTTCAATTTAAGAAAAAAGAAAAACGGCAAAGCAGATAAAATCCACTTTACCGTTTTGTGTCGATAGCGCGATACACGTAAATTACTGCCTTGGCTTTTCCGATAATTCTTATTACGAAATCTCTGGTAAAAAAGAAGTTTGCATTGATGACGAAATCCTGTTTGACATTCCTGAAAGTTGGGAGTGGACAAGATTAGGAAATGTATTAGCCTCTACTGATGCAGGAAAAAGTCCACAATGTGAGGATCGCTCTTGTAACAAAGGCGAAGCTGGTGTTATTAAAACAACGGCTGTACAAGATGGATATTTTCTTCCGAACGAAAATAAAGTATTGCCTACATCATTTACAATACAAAAGGATCAGCTAATTAGAAAGGGGGATTTGCTGATTACGCGCGCTGGACCTCGTAATAGGACTGGAGTATTATGCGTTGTTGATGTGGAATGTGAGAAGTTGATTCTATCGGATAAGACTGTGCGGCTAGCCTACATTCGTAATAATGTCAATCCGCACTATCTTCAGATTGCACTATCAAGCCCCGCAATTCAAAATATGGTTGTTAAGGCAATGTCGGGAATGGCTGAATCACAGGTCAATATATCACAGAGCAACATGAAAAAGTTTTTGATTCCGATTCCACCATTAAACGAGCAAAATCGAATTGTTGATAAATACAAAACTGTTTATTCAGCATTTGTAAATAAGTTTGAGTTCTTATTATGAGAAGGTCGATGGAATTGAACGTTGCATCGACGATGAGCTGCCGTTTGAGATTCCCGAAAGTTGGGAATGGTGCAGACTCGGTACAATTCTGCAAAAGCTAACAGATGGTACACATTCAACACCCAAATACACTGCTAGAGGCATTCCATTCATATCTGTAAAAGATATAAGTTCTGGTAAAATTTCTTTTGAACGAACAAAATTCATTTCAAAAACAGAACATGAACTTCTCGCGTCTCGTTGTGACCCACATCGAGATGATATTTTACTTACTAAAGTGGGAACAACTGGAATCCCAGTATTGGTTGATACCGATAGGCCTTTTAGCATTTTTGTGAGTGTGGCGCAGCTTCGATTTTCAACAGAACTGCTAGACAAATTTTTCTTGATTTATCTTCTAAAGTCACCGCTTGTACAAACTCAATGTAGAGAAAACACAAAAGGGGTTGGAAATAAAAATTGGGTGATGCGTGATATTGCAAACACGTTGATCTGTATTCCACCATTGGCAGAACAAAAAAGAATACAAGCAAGTCTAGCTAATGTGCTAAAATCGATTTGATAAGAAAGAGCGTCTGAACTCATTTTTGAGAACAGACGCCTTTTTTTACCAGTCTACGATATTATCTACTAAAGTCCTCTGCTCTGTTGCGGTTTTGCGCAAATAAATTCGCGTCGTTTCAATACTTTCATGACCCATCAAGTCTGCAAGGAATGCAATGTCGCTGCACCGATCCAAAAAGCTTTTTGCAAACCGATGCCGGAAAGAGTGGGGATAAACCACCGCAGGATCAATGCCATACTTTAACGCCAGCTTCTTCAGCTGTCCAGAAATACCTCTTGTGGTGATTCGTTCGCCGAAGCGATTCAAAAAGATAAAGCCGCTGTCCTGCTGTTTTTCTTCCAACCAGACAATGGCTTCATCTTGCAATGATTTGGGAATGTAGATGCGGCGCAGCTTTCCACCTTTAGAATAAAGATCGAGGTGTCCAAGCTTAATGTGTTCAACTTTGATTTGCACCAGCTCGCTGACGCGCGCACCCGTAGCAGCCAAAAAGCGGATGACAAAATACCAAAGCATATTGTCATCGCGCTTCAGGCAGTTTTTGAAGTAGATGTAGTCTGCTTCGCTAATGACATTTTCGAGGAAGGCTTTCTGCTGCACCCTGATGGATGACAATTTCCATGAATCCTTTCCGATGCTTTCGAGGTAGCAGTTGATAGCGCGGATTCGTAGATTAACTGTTTTGGGCTTGTACTGCTCAATCAGCCAGGCTTTGTGCTCTTTCAAATTGCGTTTGGTGATGGCCTCATGCCGTTCCCCAAACTGCCGCACAGCAAACAAATAGGATGTTACAGTGTTTTCTGAGAGATTTGTTCCTCTCAAGTGTCTTTCAAATTCTTCAATCATAGTGAAAGACCTCCTTTCACCATGAGTATACAAAAAGAGTTATAGAACCGCTATTTTTGAAAGGACTAGAGAGATTCTTTGAAGGATGCGGAACAGTTCCTTTTCCGGTGGAATAGAAACCAATAATTCACCTATGGAATCAAGTCGAAAGCTATTTTTTATGCCATGTTGATTTGCGTTATAGAATTTTTGGGCGTAGTCAGTCAGAAGCAAATATGGAATATATTTATTCCGCATTTCTGGAAGAAAACGTATCATCGCAGTGTGCTGGTTGATGTAGGCTTTCTCAAATCCATCTGGTATCAGACCAAGCATTCCGACATCGCCTGTTATAGAGAACAGTAAATCGCCACTTTGTAATGAAGTTCGTGTTCCCTCGGCCTTTGAGGGGATGGTAACACGCTGGATATGTTCTAGCCGCAGGTCAAAAGAATTTTTTGACAGATTTCCCATGCGAAGAAATGCTGCACCCGTAGTTGAGTAATATTTTGCCCAATCGCGTGAACCGCTGGTAATGTTCTCTGTCAAAGATTTCAAACGACACCATCCCCAACTTTCGGGAATCTCAAACGGCAGCTCATCGTCGATGCAACGTTCAATTCCATCGACCTTCTCATAATAAGAATTATCCCGTCTAAAAATAACGGATTCATGCTTGTCCCGTTTAATTTTTCCGGCTTTAATGAGCTGCTCTTTTTCTGCACGGATGTGCTCTAACAGAACGGATGCTGGTTCGTCGGCAGAATCTTGGAGAACGAGCTTTCCTTGAACAGCATCTTGTAAAACAGACTTTTTCAAAGTATCTGGAAATGAGCTGTTTAATTGTGCAGCAGTTTTTTCTTTGATATCATATATTTCTATATGTGGAAGCAGAGCTTTTATTTTTCCGCATATTCGTTTTTGCTCACTAGTTGGAGGTAATGGCAATAATGAATGAAGTACATCTTCTCTTGCAATTCCCGGTATCATACTTTTAGCAGCAGCCTTTAATATAGGAATCAACGTTTCTAGGACAATCTTTATATATGAAATCTCTATATCATCTGAAAGTGAACGAATGGCCATAAGCTGTCGAGCAATGTGAACTTGAGGCTCTTTCAATACTACCATAGAACCCACAGTTCCTTTACAGGTTAATAGCAAATCGCCTCTATGTGCAAAAGCCTTTCCATATTCTGTCCATCGATTGATAACGACATTTCCATTTGCAATATTAGATGCACCTGTAATATAGGGTATTCCCAACTGCGTGCTGTTGTACTTATCGGGAGTCATATCCTGTCCAGATTGCAGTTCAATAATATTTGAAAATCGTACCCACTCCCAGCTCTCCGGAATGTCAAACGGCACTTCATCTGCAATGCAGACAGGCTCATTTTTGCCGACCTTCTCATAAGGCAAATTATCGGCTCCACGAAAAATCACAGACGGATTCTTTTCCTTTTTGATTTTGCCCTCTTTGATAAGCTGTTCTTTTTCTGCACGAATGCGTTCCAGCAGCACAGAAGCAGGCTCGTCATTGGGGTCTTGCGGAACAAGTTTGCCCTGCACTGCCATTTGCAGAATGGAATTTTTCAGTTGCTGTCCTGTCATTTTTTCTTCCTTATCTATGTAGCTCAGTCCTGTGCATCAAGGTCAATGCCCAGAATCTCCGTGATCTGAGCAAGGATTCGGTCAATGTCTGCGTTCAGGCTGGCGCGCTTCTCCTGATACTGCTGAATCAACTCTTTGGGCGGTAGGATTTCCTCTTCCTCATGCGGATAGCCACACAAGTCAATATTATAGTTGCGGTCTTTGATCTCCTGTACGGTGTACTTTTTGGCCTTGTCAAACCCGTCCAGCTGAATTTCTTTGCGGTCACTCCACCATTCTACCGCAGGAGCAAAGTGTTCCAGCTTCATGGGCTTGGTCTTGCTGAAATGCTTGTAGCCTTTCGGCATATCCAGACGATAAAACCAGGTTTCCTCTGTCGGGCCAGTATGGTCAAAGAACAAAATGTTGGTCGTAATCGACGTATATGGGGAGAACACACTACCCGGCATACGGATGATGGTATGGACATTGAACTCAGAGAACAGTTTCGTTTTGATTGCTACTTTGGCATTGTCTGTGCCGAACAAAAAACCATCCGGCAGAATGACTGCTGCGCGGCCATTTTCTTTCAGTCGATACATAATGACGGACATGAACAGGTCTGCTGTTTCGCTGCTGGCAAGGTCAGCCGGAAAGTGATTTTTAACATCGTTTTTCTCAGAACCACCATAGGGAGGGTTCATCAAGATAACATCTACCTGATCGTCCTCGGTATAGTCCAGAACATCCCGAAGCAACGTGTTATCGTGGAACACCTGCGGCACATCCAAGTCATGCAGCAGCATATTGGTGATGCACAGCATATATGGGAACTGCTTCTTTTCAATGCCATATATGGAGTTTGCATACAGGGCTTCATCCTCTGTTGTCTTGACCTTTTTATGCAGAGCTTTCAGCCAACTGGTGATAAAACCACCTGTGCCACAGGCAAAATCGGCCATCTTCTCCCCGATTTGTGGGTTGATCATCTGCGCCATAAAATCAGTCACGGCGCGCGGCGTATAAAATTCACCTGCAGAGCCAGCACTTTGCAGCTCTTTTAGAATAGTTTCGTAAATCTCACCAAACGCATGACTTTCTGCATAATCACTCAGGTCAAGTTCATCAATCACATTGATAACTTGTCGGAGCAAAACGCCATCTTTCATGTAGTTGTTTGCATCTGCAAAGGTAGTCTGCACGATTGCTTTTTTGATGGGCGTAGAAGCGTCCACAGGTAACTTTTTCAAAGTAGGGAACAGCGTATTGTTGACAAATTCCAACAGTGTGTCACCCGTTATGCCCTTACCGTTTTCATCGTGTGCCCAGTTACGCCAACGGCAGGGTTCAGGAATAATTGACTGGTAATCCTTTTCGTCCCACTCCCAATCATTCTCTTTGGCATCGTACACTTTCAAAAAGAGCATCCATGCAATCTGCTCAATGCGCTGCGCATCACCGTTGATACCTGCATCGTTCCGCATAATATCGCGGACACGCTTCACAAAATTCGATAAATTTCCCATTGTTATGCAATTTCTCCTTCATAGATTGCCTGTTCCAGTTCCTTAACAGCTTTCAGATACCCGTCTTTCCCGCCAAAGTAAGAGGCAATCTTTTGAGGCTTGCCCATTTTCAGGAACGGGTCAAGCCGCAGAATTTCCGTTTTCTCAATTTCATAAATGCCAGTATTCATATACTTGTCCAGAAGTGCCTCCAGAACATCTCTTGCTGCACCGCTGTATTTGCTTAGAAAGTCGCGTTTTTTGACATTTTCTGCTCGTTCTCTGCGCGTCAAAGGCTTTTTATCAAACGCAACATGGCAGATAAAGTCAAAGTCGTCCACATCCGTCATGTTCTGGTCGGCCTTTAGTGCTTCAAGGTCAATACCATGCTCCAAAAGAAGCTCCCGGATTTTTTCTTTCTTTTCTTCAGCAGACCATTGACGGATAAAATTGTCCAGTGAAGCGTACGAGCCACGGATATTTTCTTTCGTGTAGTCAATAATGCTTTCCTGCCGGAGCAGTTTCCCGCCTGCATCATAAATAGAAACCGTTTTGTAGATGATCTCCACCCGACAGCCGTCTTTATCAACGATTGGTTTGGGTTTCTTGGGGTCTGGCGGCGTGGGAGGGTCAGATGTTCCTGAGCCCTTTTTCGGTACGGGCTTATCGTTCTCTTTTTCGGAATCGAAGTCCTCGTTCATTTCAATCGGACCATCCCAATCCGGGTCCGCAAAAAGTCGGCTCACATTTCGGAAATCCATCACAACAAAATGGGTCTTGCCTTCTTTTTCGCGCAGACGGGTTCCGCGGCCAATGATCTGCTTGAATTCAGTCATAGAGCCAATCATTTCATCCAAAACAATCAGCTTTGTCATCTTGCAATCCGAACCCGTGGAGAGCAGCTTGGAGGTAGTCGCAATAACAGGATATTTCGAGCCAACAGAGATAAAATAATCCAGCTTACTCTTTCCATAAGTATCGCTGCCTGTAATGCGGACAACATAATCGGGATTCTGCTTCACCATGTCAGCGTTCTGGTTTGCCAAAGCCATCCGCATACGCTCTGCCGCTTCTTCGGTTGGGCAGAACACAATGGTTTTTGCCATACGGTCGGTACTTTTCAAGTACCGCGTGATTTCAGCAGCAACTTGATTGATACGATCTTCTATAATGATGTTGTAGTCGTAATCGCTGTTTGTGTAAATACGATCTTCGATTTCATTTCCGTAAATATCGCGCTGGCCCTTGCGAGGACGCCATCCCTCACCAATATCAGTCATAACATTGATTACCTTAAAAGGTGCAAGAAAACCGTCCTCGATTCCTTCTTTCAGACTGTAAGTATAGATGGGTTCACCAAAGTAGTCGATGTTGGAAACATATTTGGTTTCTTTAGGCGTAGCGGTCATGCCGATTTGCGTAGCAGAAGCAAAATATTCCAGAATTTTGCGCCAGTTGCTTTCTTTCTTCGCCGAGCCACGGTGACACTCATCGACAATAATCAGGTCAAAGAAATCCGGGCTAAAGAGCTGTGACAGCTTATCGAGTGCATTTTCAGCGTTCTCGTCTTGTTCTTCGTTCTTTCCAGCGAGCTGCTGATAGAGAGAAAAATAGACCTCATAAGAAGTAATCGTGCGAGGGTCGTCCTTAGAAAAATTCACCTTATGAATGACCTTTTCCAGCGGCGCAAAGTCCTGTTGGATAGACTGGTCAACAAGATTGTTCCGATCCGCAAGATAGAGAATCTTTTTCTTTAAGCCGCTTTTGAGCAGACGATACACAATTTGAAACGCCGTATAAGTTTTACCTGTACCAGTTGCCATTACCAACAAAAGCCGATTCTGCCCTCTTGCAATCGCGTCCAACGTGCGGTTGATGGCAATGCGCTGGTAATAGCGCGGCGGGTAAGTGTTTTGGCTGCTATAATACGGTTGTGCAATCATTTTCTCCTGTACATCCGTCAGACCAGTTCCATTGTTTGCGCCTGCTTTGTACCGCTCAACCAACTCTTTTTCCGTTGGAAATTCGTCAAGGCCAAAGGTGCGCTCTTTACCTGTCAAAAAGTCATGCTCCGCAAAACCATCCCCATTTGAGCTAAAGGCAAACGGAACATCCAACATCTGCGCATAGGTCATGGCCTGCTGCAATCCATGGGAAACCGTATGATTGTTGTCTTTTGCTTCAACAATGGCAATCGGATTATTCGCGCTCAGGTAAAGCACATAGTCTGCACGTTTCGGCTTTTCACGGGCCACAACGTTACCTTTGAGGTTGATACGGCCATCCGTAATTTTTGTTTCCAGCGTGATGTGCTGGTTGTTCCACTTTGCCGTGATTGCGGGTGTGATGTAGTGAAACTTAATATCTTCTTCGGACATTTGACTCTTTGAAAGCACCGCCATACAGACAACCTCCTGCATTGTAGAATCCCGAAAACTTCCAGATAATCAATATTATCGGAAGTTGTATGCCGCAACGACCTTTAAGGTTAAACTACTCCAATTATTACTATACCACGACTTGATTCGGTGGGCAACAAGACAATACCAGTATTTTTCCGAAATACTCTTAATATCTTCCAAACATGAAAAGCACCCCTGCCAATCCATGTGTTATCACACATTTCATTGACAGGGGTGCTTGTGTTTATTGTAGGCTGCTTTCCGTTTTACTGATGCAAATTATCAAATTTGGTGGTAAGTTGGTGGTAAATCCACGTTGCTCCAGTATCACATATCGTGATTTTTAACGAATATAAGCCAATTTTTGCATTTTACTGCTCAATCGGCTTCATCGTGGGGAACAGCAGAACATCGCGGATGGAGGCGCTGTCGGTCAGGAGCATGACGAGACGGTCAACGCCGAAGCCGAGGCCGCCCGTGGGGGGCAGGCCGTATTCCAAAGCGGTAACATAGTCGTAATCAACCTGGGCTTTGCAGTTGGGCTCGATGGCCTTGCGCTCAGCAACCTGGCGCTCAAAACGTGCTTTCTGGTCGATGGGGTCATTCAACTCGCTGAATGCGTTGCCATACTCGGTGCAGTCAATGAAATACTCAAACCGCTCAGTAAACGCCGGGTCATCGGGCTTGCGCTTGGCCAGCGGGCTGATTTCGACAGGATAATCATAGATAAAAGTAGGCTGGATGAGCTTATCTTCAACAAATGCATCAAAGAACTCTGCCAGGATCGCACCCTTGGTCGGAACTTCGGGCAGCTCCACATGGTGCTCCTTAGCAGCGGTGATGGCATCCTCATCGGTTTTCCAGTCATTGAAATCAACACCGGAATACTTCTTGACGGCCTCCACCATGGTCAGGCGCTCCCAGTGGCCCAAGTCGATCTGCTTGCCCTGGTAGGTGATCTCCATGCTGCCGCAGACCTTGAGAGCCAGGCGTTTGTAGAGCTCTTCCACCAGATCCATCATGCCGTGGAAATCAGTGAATGCCTGATACAGCTCAATGGTGGTGAATTCGGGGTTATGCTTGGGGTCCATACCCTCGTTGCGGAAGATACGGCCAACCTCATATACACGGTCCATGCCACCCACGATCAGGCGCTTGAGGTAAAGCTCTGTCTCGATGCGCAGCACCATATCCATATCCAGCGTATTGTGATGGGTATAGAAAGGACGGGCAGAAGCGCCGATTTCAAACGGGGTCAGGATGGGGGTATCGACCTCCAAAAAGCCCTTTTCGTCCAGGTAAGCGCGGATCTCTTTCAGGATCTGGCTGCGCTTAACAAAAGTATCCTTGACTTCGGGGTTGACGATCAGGTCAACATAGCGCTGGCGGTAGCGGGCTTCACGGTCAGTCAGGCCATGGAACTTTTCGGGCAGAGGCAGCAGACTCTTGGAAACCAAGGTCAGCTCATGCACGCGCACGCTCAGTTCGCCCATTTTGGTGCGGAACACTTCGCCGGTGCAGGCAATGATATCGCCCACATCCATCTTTTTGAATGCGGCGTATGCTTCATCGCCCAGCAAATCACGCTTGACGAAGATTTGGATATCACCTTTCGCATCGCGCAGGTGGGCAAAGCTGGCCTTGCCCATAACGCGCTTGGACATCATACGGCCAGCCAGGCTGACCATACGGCCGGTATCTTCCTCAGCGGGCAAATCTTTATATTCTTCTTTCAAATCAGCAGAGAAAGCATCCTGCTTGCATTTGGTGATAGTAAACGGGTCGTGGCCGGCGGCCTTGAGGTCGGCCAGCTTCTGACGCCGTACTGCCGCTTCCGATGCGGCGTTCTGGGGGGCGGACTGCTTGTTCTGTTCCATGGCGCAGGTTCCTTTCCTGTTTTTATATCCGGGGGGGTGATCAGCGGCTGCGGCTGACACCCAGAATGGTGTATTCCAAAATATTGCCGTTGGGCAGGGTAACGTCAACCTTATCGCCAGTCTTGTGGCCGATGAGGGCAGCGCCGACCGGACTTTCATCGCTGATGCGGCCCTGGTCGATGTCGGCTTCGGTGGAACCGGTGATATCATACTCTTCAGCTTCGTCCGGCTCATCGCCCTCTGCCAGGATGCGCACATGCATACCGATAGAAACGGTATCCAGGCTCAGGTCACTGTCGTCCATGATGCGGGCAACCTTCAGGGTAGCTTCCAGGTCAGCAATGCGGGCTTCAACCACAGCCTGCTCTTCCTTGGCGGCATCGTATTCCGCGTTCTCAGAAAGGTCACCGTAACCACGGGCAACCTTGATCTTTTCAGCAATCTCGGAACGCTTGACAGTTTTCAGGGTGTCCAGTTCTTCTTCCAGCTTTTTATAACCCTCATGGGTAACAACAACTTCTTTGGCCATTGTCAATGTCTCCTTAACAATTAAAAAGTCGTGCGGCCCGGTGGGAGCCGCACTAGTTTTAATATTTTATCGTTTTTTCCTGTCGCTGTCAAGTAGATTTTAGCGTTGCGGCTCTGTTTTTTCCTTTCAGGAAAGCCACACTGCGCCGCTGTTTTTCAAATGGCGGGTTCTGGGGGTTCGACGGTGCAAATCACTGCTTCCGACATACATTTTCAGCATTTCTGCGCTGTTTTTTGCTTTGTTTTGTCTGAACCATCTGCTTTTTAACCGCTTCATATTGACCATTGGCGTAAAACGTGGTAACATGTAGATGTTATATAGCATGCTGGCGCAGGGATACTGTTGCCGGCGGTTTTGCATGTATGTATGGTTTTTGTGCCCATTGGATATATTATTTTATGCAAAAGGGAGGTTTTGCGCCGTTGAAGCGTTTTTTGTGTGCGGTAATCGTTGCTGCGCTGCTGTTGTTCTGTGTTGCCTGCGGCAGCCATGCGGCCGTCTCCGCTGATTCGATCGCAACTGCCGCACCCACTGCATCCTCATCCCGCAATATTCGCAGCGAGCCTATTACCGTAAACAGCACCGTGGCTGACGCTGATACCGTGAACAATGCACAGACCGCAGCCCCCACTACGGAAGCAACCGAAGCGCCTGCGGAAAGCGAGGCCGAAGAGGTGGATACCCCCGCTACCGGGGATTTTCCGGTGCCTTACCTGGCTGCTGTGCTGGGGTTGATTCTGGTTTGTTCTGCGGGCCTGGTTATGCTCAAGCGTATCTGATTTTATTCGTCCATTCCAAAAGGGAGGCCGCGCGGCTTCCCTTATTTTTTATGCAAGGGGGTGTTTTTTCTATGCCACGCCGTTTTCCTCACCTGCGGGGGGACAGCCGCTTGTATCCGTTTGCTGCACGCACGGCGCTGCGGCGGCGCCAAAAGCACCGGGCCTGGGCGCTGCGCCTTTGCGGCGCTGCGGTGCTTTGCCTGGCTGCCGGGCTGATCCTGCGGGATACTGTATTCCGCGGCGGCCAGCCGGAAGCCCCGGTCACCACCGCGGAGTCAACGGAGCAGCCCTCCCCCACCCCGATTGCCATTACCCCGCGGGCCGCAACGGTGGATGTGCTGGCCGCCGAAAGTTCGGACAGTGATGTCCACTCTTCCCCCGCGCCGCATCCAAGCCCAGATGCCGCCCAGGCGGCGGATATTCTGCCTCAGTATCAGGAGCTTTACGCCCAGAATCCCGACCTTGCAGGCTGGCTGTGCATCAACGGCACCAACATTAACTACCCTGTGGTTCAGGCAGACAACAGTTATTACCTGCGCCGCGGGTTTGACCGACTGTATTCCACCGCCGGAACGCTGTTTTTGGATGAGCGCTGCCGCCTTGCCACGCCAAACGCCGCCGGAACGGCCAATGCCCTGATTTACGGCCACAACACTGCCAGCGGCAGCATGTTCAGCCAGCTGCTGAACTATGCGGACAAAGCGTTTTACACCGCCCACCCTACCTTTCAGTTTGATACGCTGTACGAAGAAGGCACCTGGCAGGTTGCCGCTGTGCTGCGCACTGAGCTTGGCGCGGATGCGCTGCCCTACTATTCCTTTTTTGATGCTTCCACGCAGGAAGAATGGCAGCAGCGCGTGGATGCCATTCTGGAACTTTCGCTTTACGATACCGGCGTTGTGCCCCAATATGGGGACCAGCTGCTGACCCTTTCCACCTGCGGCGTTGCCACCGTTACAACCAACAGCCGCTTTGCCGTGCTGGCCGTAAAAATAAACTGAGGTGCATCTATGAGCATTCTGGCGCAAATCATTGGTCTTGCCTGCCTGCTGTTCTGGGGGTTCTGGCTTTGCTGCAAGCTGCGGCTGCCCGCCGGGTTTGCCCCGCTGTGCGGGCTGTGCTTTTGCATGGTAGTGCTGCAGCTGGCTGGCAGCTGCAACCAGCTTTGGCTGGGGGCCCAGCTGCTGCTTGTGGGGGCTGTGCTCACCCTGGCGCAGCGCCGCCGTCACGAAATTTTGCCCCAGCTGCTCTCCCCGAGTGTGCTGGCCTTTTGCAGCGCTGCTGGGGTGCTGATGGCGGTGTTCGCCATCCGGCAGCCGGAATTCCAGACCTGGGATGAATTCAGCCATTGGGGTATCTACTTCAAAAGTGTATTTTACCAGCACCGTTTTGCCGTGTGGGATACCACCCGCAGCCTGGCCCATCAGGCATACCCGCAGGGCCTGCCGGGGCTGTACGCCCTGTTTGCGCTGCCTGCCGCCCAATACCGGGAAGCGGATGTACTGTTTGTCACTGCGCTGCTGCTGGCTGCGGCGGCTTCTGCCCTGTTTGCCCTGCCGCAGGTCACAGCCCGCCGCCCGCGCATCGCTTATACTGTCTGCGCCTGCCTGGCCGCACCGGCGCTGTTTTGGCTGTTTGCCCCCGATACCCCCTATACGACTGCTTATATGGACGCCCCGGTGGGCACCCTGTTTGCTGCGGCGCTTTGTGTTATCCTGCTGCCCTGTGCTGCTAACAGCCGCGTACAGCGCGGTCTGGCGCTGGCATTCCTGTGCGGCGCATTGACCACTGTAAAAGAGATTGGCACCGTGTTCGCGCTGTGCGTGGTGGGCATCTGGTTTCTGCAATGCCTGCTGGATGCGCTGCGGGATAAGGGCGGCATCCTGCGCGGCTTCCTGCTGCCCTTTACCGCTGCGCTGCCCTGCTTTGCCATACCGCTTGCCTGGAAGCTGCTGCTGAAAGCCCTGCACCGGGCCGATGACCAGTTTTCCTCCATGGGGCCGGGATACTTTTTGCAGTGCTGGCAAGAGGCCCGCACCGGTTTTGACCGCTACTTTTACGATGTGTGGGACCGCTACTATGCCCGGCTGCGCAGCTATCCGCTGCTGTTTGGGGCCAGCACCTTCAAGGTGGGCTGTTTGTGCGCTGCGGCCGCGGTGTTGCTTTTAATCGTTCTGATCTGGGCCATGGGGCGGTGGCAGGGGCTGCGCACGGCGCTGCCGGGGCTGTGCATGATCTTGTACTGGCCGCTTTATCAGGGCGTGTTGTTCTATGTGTACATCTGCGGCATGAGCCCTTATGAGGCACTGGAGATGGCCAGTTGGGAGCGGTACTTCTGCTGCTTTTTCCTCGGCTGGTTCAGCGTGCTGGAAGGCGAAGCCCTGCTGGCCGGGTTTGCTGCGGCCCACCGCCTGCCGCGAATGGCCGGGCATGCGGTGCCCGCCATTGTTCCCTGCCTGCTGGTTTGCAGCACGCTTTGGGGCATCTGGCAAGCGGGCGGTGCTGCATCCCTCTTCTGCCTGCCGAAAGCCGACTGGCGCACCGAGCAGCAACAGATCGCTGCAGACATGCTAACCCGCATGGACGGCGCACAGAATGGCAGCATTTGGCTGCTGAGCGCCGACGACTCGATGGCCGTGCAGAACATGTGGTACTACCAGTACGAGCTGTACCCCGCCGTTACCGCGGTGGAAGCCCAGAGCAGCGAAACTGATGTGGACCTCGGCTACAACATCGGCGAGCATGATGTGACCTGGCTGGTGCTGTTTGGCGTAACCGATGATTTTACCGCACGTTACGCTGATCTGGCCGATGATGGTCTGCGCAGTGCCCAAAGCACCGTCCCGGCGCTGTACGCCGTAACCAATGTGGATGGACGGATTTATTTGACGGCAAAATAGAAACAGGCATGTGCCGCATACGGGAGATGGTATTCTCGCCGTGCGGCACATGCCTTTTGCTTTGTTTTATAATTCACACTCCATGGGCAGGTAAGCGCCATTTTCGTTCGGGGTGCGCTGGCCGGTCAACGCAAAACCGTTTTTTTGCCAGAAGGCTTTGCTTTGAGGGTTGCCCTCGTCGATGGCAAGGCGCAGTGTTTTGAATTGTTTGGCCCGCAATGCCTGCTTGCAATCTGCAATCAGTGCGCTGCCGGTACCCTTGCCCTGCTGGGCAGCATCCACCATAAATAGGCCGATGTATGCGGTGGCCGGGTTGGGGTAGCCGGTGATCAGATCCATCATCGCGGCCAGCGTTTCACCGTCATAAAAGCCGATAAAATATTTATCCGACAACGTTTTGCCCGGCGGAACAGCCTGCAGATCATCCAGAATGCTGGCTTTGGTGGCCATGGGCGGGTGGTAGCGGTAGAACTGCGGGTTGCCGCTGCACAAAGCCAGCATGGCATCCACATCTGTTTCCATCAGCTGCCGGACGGTGTACCGGCGGGAAAGGGATTGCAACTGCATGAGGTTCTCCTTTTCTGTTTTGATTTTAGGCAACACCGCACAATTCCCGCCTTGCGGCTTAAGCACCGCTCCGGCAGCTGCG
>OIEN01000272.1_pt1 | contig 35846 bp, 29 predicted proteins | sample 1581741 | NCBI WGS metagenome assembly OIEN01 (sample SAMN01760944, study PRJEB22395) | human gut metagenome | reverse complement strand
TAGAAAACTTCTTTATAAACAAAAATATTGATTATTCAAAATGGGAAAATGAATTAACTCCCTATGGTATAGAAGTCATTGATGAAGATTTATTGATTAATTACATAAATAAAGGTAATGAAGTAGGAAGAATTTCTTTTATCTATAAGGATACAAAAGATACTCTAATAAAATTAGGATTATTAAAAAATGATAAGCTTAATAATGCTGGATTATATTTGTTTTCTAATTTGAAACCTTGGACATTAAAGTTAGCAATCTATCCAACCGATGAGAGAATATCATTTATTGACAATCAAATATTTAAAGGTAATATTTTAGAATGTATTGAAAAAGCATACAGATATATAATCGAAAATACACGATGGCAGGCAGAAATTAGAGGTTTGGAAAGAGTTGAAAAACCAGAAATACCTTTAGAAGCTATAAGAGAAATTATAGTTAATAGCTTTGCACATATGAGAGTTAATAACAGTTCTTTTAGCGAAATTTATATTACACCTACTAAGATTCATGTGTACAATCCTGGATTTTTAGTAAAAGGAAAAACTCCAGAAGATTTTGCAGATGGTTCAAATGGGCCAATCGCAAGAAATCCACTAATAAATACTGTTTTGTATCTTAATAAGACTATTGATTCTTTTGGAACTGGTTTTGGTAGAGTATTTAGCATTTGTAAAAAAGAAAATATCAATTATAAATATGGAAATAATGAATTTGGATTCTATTTCGACTTTATTAGAACATCGATTGATAACATTAATGTTACAAGAAATGTTACAATAAAATTATCGAGCGTTGAAAGAGATGTTTTATCATTGATTGATTCGAAAAAAGGTATTAAAAGAAGTGAACTTGCACAAGAATTAGATAAAACAGAAATGACTATTCATAGAGCTATAAAAAAGTTGATTGAATTCAATATGATAAGAAGAGTTGGGTCAAATAAAACAGGCTACTGGGAAGTTATTAAGTAAATTGGAATTTGTAGATGAAATATGAAAAAAGCAGATTTTAAGGATAAATGACTTAATACATTTGGAAAAGAATTATTACAAGAATATAAAGATTATAATTATTTATGGGAAGTTTTCTTTTTAAAACCAAAAAATTAATTCTTATGTGGCATTGAAGTTACAAAAGGATTTAATAAAGTTGATAGGAAAAATGCTATAAGCATAGAAATGTGGTTTGAAGAAGAAACTAATGAATATGATGAAAAAAATATGATGATGTAATATTTAGTCAAGATGAAGACGAAGGTTCAATACCTGAATCATTCATAGTTAGCAAAGATTGGAGTTGGACATATGTCTGCTCTTATGAAGATGATAATGATGAAAATGGACCATCCTTCATGTTCGATGAAAACAGATAATTCCAATTTCGATTGCGACATTTTATAGCAAAACATGGTGTTTTCAAAAAATGATAGGTGTTTGCATTTTGTATTAAAATGGTTCATCTTTGCCATATTAAAGAAATGAGGTAGTCAATTAGTGGTCATTTTAGTGGTGACCATTTTACTAAAGCTTTATTTCTTTTGTTATATGCTTTTTGAATTCTTCACTAAAGATATGAGATGTGATAATGATGCAAGAATCATTAATATTAGTTAAGGCATTCTCGATTATTAAACGATTTTCTTCATCTAGAGAAGCAAAAGGCTCATCTAATAAAATAAAAGTTGGCTTATCGTACAATAGTCTAGCCAAACATATTCTTCTTGCTTCTCCTAGACTATAGTTTTTGCTTTCAGTATCTATCTTAATATTTATATCTTTAAATGTATTATCAAGGTTTAGAAGCTTAAAAATCTTATTAAATTTTTCTACTTCAAATGGCTTATCAAGGATAATGTTATTTTTAATTGTATCATCAAGAAGTGTTGGCTCTTGATTTAATAATTTAACACCTAAGTAATAAGACTCATCATTTACATCATTTAGGTTAATACTATCATTAAGCAATATGCGTCCTGAATAATCTGTAATAAACTTTGATAAAATCGAAAGCAGTGTGGTTTTTCCACTTCCTGATTCACCAATAATTGCAACAATATCACCTTTTTTAAAATCGAAAGATAAGTTTTTAATTATATAGTCCTTATCTTTATAAGCGTAAGTAATGTTTGTGCCTTTTATTTCCTTTAGATCTAATTTTGTTAGGTTTGTAGATGCAGTAGGCACTTTAAGGATATTAGCAATTTTATCTCTAGTAGATTTAGTATTTGCAATCGCTTTAATAACGTATGAAATTGAGAAGAAAGGATTAACAACCGAGCCACATACTTGAATAATTGAAGTAATCTCGCCAGCGTTCATTTGATCTTTAATAGCTAAATATACACAAATAGTGTAAATCGAGAAAAACATTAATAGTGATAGAATGCCATTAATTTTTTCCAAGATAACGTCAAATAATCTAGCTTTTTTCTTAGCGGAGTTAAACTTATCATATTCGCTTTCGATACGCTTATTTATGTTTTCTTTGAAGTCGAACATCTTCGAAACTGTAAAAAAACTAAATACGTTATTGATTAACTTGATAACATACCTATTAGCATAGAAAACTTTTTCATAATTTTTGTTTATTTTATTAGTGCTTAAGAAACTTATTAATAAGATAAGAACAATAAAGGTAAGAATCGGAATAATAATGAAAACGTTTAATAGTCCTAGATAAATTAAACCTAATATAAAAGAAAAAGTTATACTAAAAATGTTTAAAATATATGAATAGTATGAATTAATTAAATTTTCAACTTCAGTGGTGATGGTACTTGAAATTGAAGATGCGGTTTCGTTCTTTAAAAAAGTAGATACTGGATAATTAGAAAATGAAGTAAAGATATCATTAACTAGTTCGCCACGAATTTTCTTTAAAAGATTGGTAATTAAATAAGAGGCAATTAAAGAAACAAGGTAATAACCAATAACAAAACCAAAGGCACCGAGTACTAATATCCATAGTGGTATGTCATTAACACCAGTAGCACGGTTCATAAATAACATGAACACAACGCCTTGCATAATGTCCAAAACGGAAAGAACTAAAATGCCTAATATTGTGCAGATAAATAAGAAAAGATAATTTTTTCTTTTACTTCTAAATAAATACTTAAATAACATAGGCTAAGAATGAATAATGGCAAGAGCTTAAAAAAGTCGTGCTATTTTGTCTATTAGGAAGTCTGTATTGCAACAAGCACCTTGTATGAAAACGAAAACTTAATTGTTTAATAGAAGTCATGTCTTTGTTAATGTTTTCTGGAATTATAATTCCGCTTTTGATTAAAGAAGAAATATCCTTATCAAATGATATGAAATTGTTATTTTGCAAAAATAGTTTAATTCTTTTTGAGATACGTTTATCCAATTTAACGACTGCAGAGATTGTTGCATTATAAATAACTTTAAAACCATTAAATGTTTCTACTATGTTGCAAAGACTTGCTTTGTATTTCATATTCACATCCTTTTCTTTAATATAAAACATGGTTTGAAAAAATCAACAATTAATGGCCGAACAATTAATAAGTGGTGTATTAGAGAAACAAGTATTTAATACGAAGGAAATCTTCACAGAAAACTTCACAGAAAACTTCACACAAAAATTCACAGATAGCGAAAGAAAAAAAGTAAATTCAAGGAATAAAAAGATAACTACAAATGAAATGTCGTCTGAAATCAGTATTTCTAGAAGAGCAGTTAAGGAAATCGTAATTCATTAAAGGCGAAAGATATTTTGATTCGTGCTGACAAAGATAAAGGCGGATGTTGGGTGGCGATTTCTAAAATGGAAGCTTAGCTTTATTTCTTAGGTATTAAATGCGTTCTTTTATCAATTTTATGATATTTAAGACGTTTTCAATTCACATTTTTGAAAAACGACCATAACGCATTGGCATTGTGGGTTAATTTTTATCAAATATTGCCAATTTGTTCTCCCTATGCTGCAACTTCCAAATTTCAACTATAAGGTTAGTGAGCTGAAACAAACTAATGTCTGAGAAAATGTCGGTTAAAATGTCGATGAAAATGTCGGAGAAAATCCATCGAAGAAAAACTGATTGCGTTGATAAGATGAAATCCATGTACATCATAAATGGAGATTGCGGCTGCAATAGGTAGGACAACAAAGACTGTTGAGAAAATAATAAAATCGTCTGAAGGAATAAAGCGGTCTGGTCCTGATTTGGGAGGACATTGGCCAAAAGAAAGTGAATAATTCTTCTTTAAAAAGCGGGGCTAGTTTCAACGCAGCAAATAAAAAGTTAAGCAAATTAGTGGCTACTTCGACGTGGTCTTTTCATGTCCAGTTTTATTTACTAAAGCTTTATTTCTACTGTTATGTTTTCTTTTACTTTAGGAATATTTATTTATGACGTAATTGGATAAATTGCTTTAAATTACTATGAAAAATTTTATTTTGAAATTTAATATTTTTAAACGGCACAAAACTAGATGTTGGTTTTAAGAAAATGTAATGATGTTTAAAAATTAACTTTCCAATAGCCGTTTTTTAGAGCCAACTCGAGTAATTGCATTAATAGTTGTTAATGTTTTCAAATGACGATTTATTGTAGAAGAAGACATTTTTAATGCTTTGGCTAACTCATCAATAGTTATATATTTATTCATCCTAATTTTATCTAAAATTTGCTTGCCTAAATTACTAAAATCCTAATTTATTCTATCATTTAAACTATCATTTATTCTGTCATTTATTCTTTCATCTGATAAATTATTAAGGTTGATTGTGTGTTGATTAATAATGCATTAAAATAAGGATTAGTTCATATAAAAATAACCAATAATTAGAAAAATAACTAACAATAGAAGATGATTATCATCCTCAAAATAAAGATGAAGATGCTAAATAATGCTGATTTTGCAGTAACTTAAGTCATCTAAGCCAACATCCCTCTTATAGGTTTAACTTGTACTTTGGAACGTGGTTAATATGTTTTTAGTACTTAAATATTCGAGAAAACTAAAGTGACACTTTAGAAATCTCGAATTATGTTCTACAAAAATGTGATTTTTAGGTTATTTTTAGTATACAAAAATGTGAAAAATAGTCCGTAATTAATATACAAAAATGTGATTTTGACTTAATAAACAGTATACAAAAATGTGATTGGAGCAAAAAAAGATGTTAAAAAGAAAGATTGATAAGTACCTTCTTGATTGGAAAAACAAAGTTGATAAGAAACCTTTAATAATAAATGGAGCAAGACAGATTGGTAAAATAACTTCAATAAGAGAATTCCGAAAAACGTATAAGTGATTTATAGAGACAAATCTTATTACTGAGCCATATTAAAATAGCTTTTAAAGGACCATATCATTAATTTGAAATAGCGAATTTGAATAAAAAGTCTACAAAAACAAGCTATTTTCTACGTTTATTAACTTTTGAAAATGTGATTTTAAAGTTAAAGTTTCAGCTTTAAGATGAAATATTTATTCAACGATGACATCCACTATATAATAATACTTCTTACTTTATTTAACTGTTTAGGGTAATATTTAAGCACGATTTATTGATTTAAATGAAAGTATATTTGAGAGAATTGACTATGAAGTTTAAAAAAATACTTACTTTATCTACCTCGTTGTTAATTGCTGGCTTTAGCATTGTTTCGTGTGGAAACGAAAATGTTCCTTTAGAACAAACATTAAATATCGTTGAAGAATCTAAAACACTATATGTAGGCGGCACTTTTAATATTGAATTAGAGACGGAAAATCTTAATGATGCGATAACATACATATCAAGTGATGAAACAATAGCTACCGTTGATTCAGATGGAAAAGTTACTGCAATTAGTGTTGGAGAAGTGATAATTACAGTTAAGTCAGGAGACCTATCTGACTCCATTAAAATTACAGTTAAAGAGAGAATACACGTCGATAAATTTACTCTTTCTTTAACAGAAGAGTATGTTCAAGTTGGTGAATCTTTATTGCTCGAATATGAAATCGAGCCAAATGAATATTCAAGCGAAGTATATTTTGAAGCAATTAAAGGTGAAGATTTAGTTGAAATAAGTGGAAATAGAGTAAAAGCACTTTCTTCTGGTGAAGTTACAATTGTTGCAAGATGCGCTAATGCAACTTCAAATATGGTTAATTTCAGTATCTATGATTTTACTGCAGTTGTGGCTGATCATGAGATTTATGTAGGTGATTATTTTGCTGTTGGAACCAGCCTAGATGATAGTGAAATTGTAGAAGAAAATTTAACTATTGAATATGAACATGAATCATGTTTAAGATTTGAAGAAGCGAAATATGGAATGCTTTATTTTACTGCTTTATCGATGGGCGAAACCTCTTTTGTGATTAAACTAAACGATGGCAGAGTTTCCTGTCCTGTTGAAGTAACAATACTTGGGTATAACGATTACATTGGTGTTGATAAAGACGAATTTTATGAAAATTATACTAGGGCAACCGATCCATTTGATGCTAGATGTCGTACTGAATGTAACTTAATGAGTGGTGATATAAGCCCTCAAGATCAAGAACCAACAATTGCCATTGATCAGCCTCGTAACGGTGATAAATTATACAAAAACGTCTTTCATAATTTTGATCATGGTGAGCAAGCCTATAATGTAATGAAAAGTGATGGCTCTTATGCTTTTACTATTTATGAAGATGGAGCATATGTAACTTTAGAAGAGGTTGCGGCTTATGTTTTTGCTTATGGTGATGTTCCACCAAACTACTACGAAGATCGAAAAAACTATCCGGAACCTTATGAGTCTCCATGGGGCGAATATTTAAGATTAAATAACTCTAAATTTTCTGGAGATGTAGGCAAATATCCTTATGAACCCGAATTACCTAGAATTTCTGGCAATGGTGGAGACCTGGTTTATTATGAAATTGATATTGGAACTACCGGAACAGATTGTGATCCAAGCTATGTGATTGGAGATTACAATGATGGCAATTCAATCAATAGGGGTGCTGCAAGAATTGTTTATTCTGCTATGTATACCAATGGTGAACCAATTACTGACTTTGAAGACAGATATGTATTTTATACATATAATCATTACAATGACTTTCAAGAATATTTAAACTATGAAAATGGCTGGGGCGAGATGTTTGGAAATATAACTGGTGGAAGTACCTTAAATAAATATGATAAGAACAATCCACCAAGCGAATATCCAGAAGTAGATTTGAAATTTTTCTAAAGTTTTGCTTGCACGTGTTATTGACTAGGTGGTTATTAATTTCGTATTAATTTTAGTGTAAATTTTTATTTACATTTAACTTTTCTTATTGACGAGTGATTTTAATATTTTTATAGTAGTCGTGTCAGCAAGATAATTGACACCCCCGCACTTTAGCGAAAAATTAAAACAGAGGCTTGGCTGATTTTAGGAGGCCAAAAAAATGAGAAAAAAGTGTCGTTTTGCAGGTTTATTTCTTGCAGGTTTTAGTGTCTTTGCTCTAGCAGGTTGTGGAAATAGTAATAATGGATTCACAGTTACCTTCAATTCTAATGGCGGTTCTAGTGTTGAACCTTTCATTTCTTATGATGGAAATGTTATGGAGCCAACTGAACCAACAAAAGACGGTTATACTTTTGCTGGATGGTTTGAAGATGAAGCTTTAACTGATGAATTTTTGTTTGATAGTGAAATTGTAAATGGCGATACAACTCTTTACGCAAAATGGGATGATAACACAGCCAAAGTCGTTGTAACGTTTGATTCAATGGGTGGCACTGCAGTTAACTCTCAAGAATTTAAAAGCGGTGAAAAAGCTATTAAACCTACAGATCCTACAAAAACAGGATATAAGTTTGGTGGCTGGTATACAGATAGTGAATTTAAAAACGAATTTGATTTCGATACTACAGTAACAGAAAACATTACCTTATACGCAAATTGGCAAACTTATACTGTTGCTGACTTACTTGAACTTAGTAAGAACTATGTCGAAAAACCTTCTACAGATAGATTTTATACATATGTAACAATTAAGGAAGTTTCGCGACCAGAGTTTGGTGAAATGACTGTTTTTGATGATACTGGCGAAATCTTGGTTTATGGAACCAGAGGTAGTGATGGTAAAACTTACTATGAAAACTTAGAAGATAAACCATATGCTGGTGACGATATCTTGCTTTATGCTAATGTTCAGGAATTTAAAGGAACACCAGAAATTCAACAAGGATGGATTATGGAAGTTCATCATAATGAAGACGAGTTTGATATTACTGATTATACAGAAAAATCAATATCAGAAGCTCGTGAAGAAGATAAAGGCGCAAAAGTTCAAGTTGAAGGTGTAGTTGCTCAATTTACTTATAATGCTGCTCAAAGTCGTACTGGATTTATCTTAGTTGATGATACAAGTTCAATTTATGTTTACGATGATCAAATTGCAATGCAAGTTGAGAAAGGTAATAAAGTAAAGATTGCCGCAACTAGAGACAACTGGATTTTAGAAGATGAACAAAGCAGTGCTGAAAAATGGGGTTATGATGGCTGTATTCAATTAACAGATGCTCATTTAGTCTCTAATGATAAGGGTGAGAACGATTGGAATAGAAGCTGGGTTAAAGAAAACACTGTTAAAGGCTTAATGAAAGCTGATCCAAAAGATAAAAATATAACAACAGAGATTTATAAAGTTAACGCTTTAGTTAAAGAGAAACCAGGAAGCGGTTTCACAAATTATTATTTCTTCGATTTAGATGGTGAAACTGGATCATATGCTTATTCTCAAGCAAGTGGTGCAGACTTTGAATGGCTTAGACAATTTAACGGTAAGATTTGTACAGTATATTTAATGGTTTTAAATTACAAATCAGCTGCAAGTGGAATCAATGCAAGATTTTTACCAATCGATGTTATTGACGAAGGATTTAAATTTAATCAAGAAGATGGTGCTCAATTTGTTCTTGATTATTATGTAAGCGATAAATTTGATACAGACACTTATTATGCTGATCCAAACTTAGAAGTTCCTACAACAGTTTCAAATGATTTAATTGAAATTAAAGATGCTGAAATTTCTTATTCTTCTGATGATGAAACTGTTATCAAATTCAATGAAGTTGATGGCAAAACCTACATGAATGTTTTAAGTTTTACAAATAAGAGCGTTAAAATTACCGCTGAAGCTACATATGCTGGTAAGAGTGCTAAATTTGAAAAAACAATTAATGTTAAAGACTTAGAATCATTTAATTACACAAATGTTAAAACAGCAATTGATGCTGAAGTTGATACTCAAGTAAGTGTAAGAGCAATTGTTGGACCTTCCCTTGTTAATAGAGATGGATTCTACTTAATTGATGATACTGGAGTAATTGCAGTTACTACTGATGAAAGTACACTTGGTACATTAAAAGTGGGAGACGAAGTTATCTTACATGGAACAAGAACTCAATTTAAAGCAGACGCTGCCACTAATAAACCAGGGCAAAGCTGTATTCTTGATGCTGTAATTGATGTTAATCTTTATGGAGAAAATCAATACTCAACTAAAACATTTAGATCCGATAAAACATTTGAAGATTTAATGAATCTTGATTACACACAAGACTTCACTAATGATGTCTATTATGTAAAAGCAAAGGCAGTAATAACAGAAACTCCATACTTTACAAGCATAAGTCTTGTTGATCCTGCTAATTCAGAAAACACTTTAAAACTTTACAGTGCTAGTGCAAATCAATATAGCTTCTTATTTGATTATGCTGATAAAGAGTTAACTTATGCAATAGCTCCATGTAACTGGAACCTTAAAGACTACTATACTTTCTGTGTATTAAACGTCCAATTAGAAGACGGCACAATAATTAACAACAGATTAAATTTCAATTACTAATATAAATTAATGATGTTTTGATAAACTGGTCTGAAATATGGCCAGTTTTTTTAAATTACTTCAAATTTCTTTAATGCGTTAAACATTCCATTATCTTCGATGTTATCAGTGACGTAAGAAGCGGCTTTTTTAGCTTCCTCATTTCCATTGCCTAAACAAACGCTATGCTTTACTAGATTAAACATTGGTATATCGTTAGTATCATCGCCAAAAGCCATAGCTTGGTCAGTAGAAATATTCAACTTGTTTAAGATAGCTTTTATTCCCTTACTCTTTAAAAAGTTCATTGGGAAGAGCTCAACGTTATTATCAGTTACTCTATTAAAAATTAAGTTATATTTATCAGCCAATCTTTTAAGAAAATCGTCATGAAGTGGTGAAGCAAAAACTTGAATAGACAATACTTCTTCGTTTTTGTAATTTTTAAAGTCAATTGGATAAGGCTCATAATACACACTATAAAAATCTTTAATTAAGTTTTTATCAACCTCTTTAATATAAGTGTTAAATTGTGTAATTAAAATAAAACCAAGATTTTCATTTTTTAGAGTGTCGATAATACTATCTTTAATTTTAGTATCAATAAAATCTGCGTATAAAGTAGTGCCATCAATCATGGCAAATCCACCATTAACAAGAACATAACCATCAAAAGGAATTAGGTTAAACGTATCAATTTTTTTAAGAGCGTAATAAGTTCTTGCTGAATTGATAATTAACTTCACACCTTTATCATGAGCAAGCCTTAAACCCTCAACTCCTTTTGCGTTGAAAGTTCTAGTTTTGTGATCAAACAAAGTCCAATCGAAATCCGAAAATATAATCTTAATTTTGTCCATGCGTTTAATATAATGCATTAGTCTTAACTAGTCAAATATTTAAAATTCTCTAAAAAATATATGAGTTTTGCAAAGGTTTTTACTAAATTTATGGATTTTGCTAATTTTTCAATCGTAATAAATGATGGAATTTTTTATTGAAATTTAAGGAATTTGCCAAAAAATTACAAAATTAACTTGAAAATAAATATTTGGAAACAAACGGTTACTCTTCTTAGATGATTTTGAAGTGAAAAAGTTTACTTGTGTGTTGTACAAATAACTCATAAAAGTTCGTTAAATTAACTTTTTTTTATAAAGTATACGAATCTCTGGTGATGGGTACTGTTAAAATTTGACTTTAGGATTTTGAATTTGATAGAGTAGATATTGCTGCAGACAATATGAGTCCAAGTCGAGAAGGAAGCTAGCGCTTCTCATAGAAAATGTGAGGTGAAAACTTTATGCTCAATCAAGCTCTATTTGAAGAAAAGCACATCGGAAAGATGTTTATGAAGATCGCTATTCCTGGCGCTATAGGAATGCTTGCAAGTGCAATCTACCAATTTATTGATGGGATTTTCGTAAACGTATTTTTGGGGTCTACTGCCTTTGCTGCTTTAAATTTTTGTTTTCCAATTATTATCATGATTTATGCTGTCAGTGATTTAATTGGAGTGGGTTCATCAGTTATTATCGCTATTAGAATGGGACAAAAGCGAAATAGTGAAGCTAATTCGATATTTTCAGCTGCATTGATTTTAATTTTTATTGCTGATTTAATTATCGGACTTTTAACTTTCTTTATAAGTCGAAATATTTTGTCTTTAATGGGCGCGGAAGGCGAATTGCTAGATTTATCTTGTTCATACCTGCAGGTCTATGCTATTAGTTTGCCATTAACTGGTTATATTTTTTCTTTAGATAATTATTTAAGAATATCTGGAAGAGTAAAAACCAGTATGTTTGTAAACCTATTCATGTCAATAAGTATAGTGGCGATCGAATCTTTACTTTTAGGTGTTTTTAAAATGCCTTTATGGGGCGCGGCATTTTCTTCATGTTTAGGCTTTTCAATATTTGCCATAATCTCATTTTTGCCATTTTTATCTAAAAAAAATTCACTTCGTTTAGGAAAACCACATTTTGATTTTACAGAAGAATTGAGTATTGCGAAGAATGGCCTTTCTGCTTTTTTAAATAACATTGCAGCTCGTATAACTTCTCTTGTTTTTAACGTAATTTTATTAGCAGAAGGAGGAGAAGACGCAGTTTCAACTTATGGTGTTTTAATGTATATAGATGGATTTATACAACCAATCATTTATGGTATGAGTGATTCATTACAACCTTGTATTGGCTATAATTATGGCTCTAAAAAATACGATAGAGTTCGTAAAATTGGTAAGATAAGTTTCATTACTTGTTTAGTTATATGTCTAGTTGGGTTCATAATTTTAATCTCTATTCCTGGACCTTTGTCTTTAGTATTTATTAGCAATGGTAGTGCTGAATTAAAAGATTTATCTAGATTCGCTCTTATGATTTTTAGTTTTACATATCTTACTCGTTGGATCAGTTATGCTTGTCAAGGTTTCTTTTCGGCTATTGAAAAGCCAGTTCCAGCAATATTAATTTCACTTGGTATTTCTTTAGTATTTCCTTTAATCTTGATACCTTGTTTTTCTAGTTTAAATCTACTTGGCATTTGGCTTAACTTTCCATTTGCTAGCCTGCTTACTGGAATACTATGCATTTTCTTAATTTATGTAAACATATATAAAAGGAAAATACTTTCTGATAATAAGCAAGAAGATATTATTGAAATTAACGAAACTCAAGAATGACTTTTATTGATTTAATTCGTCCATTTTTTAATCTATACTTATTGCAGTGATTGAGGTGAATTGAATGATAGCTGATGAACTTATTTCATTTCTTTTAGAAAAGTATAAAAGAGAAAGTAACAACGATAATCTTAAAGAAGTTTTAGATACTAATCTTAATGATGAAGATTCTAAAATTGCTGATCTTTACATTAACTTGAGCAAAGCTAATGAACCTAAAGACATAAATAAATGGGCTGATGAGATTTTGAAAATATATCCAGATGATATTGATGTTCAGTTTTCGAAAATCATTGCTAACTTTACTTCAGCAAATGATTTTAAAGAAAAGATTTTAAAATTAGAAAATAAGTACAAAGATGATTTTTATAAAATAAACAATATTAGCGAGGCTTTTTTAGAAAATAAGCCTTTAAACCTTTTTGAAAATGTGGCTAATAGGCCATATCTACGACTATTAGTTCAAATTGGTTTAACATCTTTTTATAATCACGATACTGAACAAGCTTATGAATATTTTACGAAAGTTTATAATTTTGCTCCTAATTTGATTGAACAATTTAGCCTCCAATATGGATTAGCATGTGTAGCTCTTAATAAAGAAGACCAATTAAATAAGATTTATGAAATCTTACCAAACAATTATGGTTTAAGGTTGTCTCACGCTATAAATACCTTTTTAAAAGATCATAAGCTTGAAGCATTAAAGTCTGAATTAGATGAATTAAATCCATATCTTAATATTATTTTTTCTAGGGGCTTAGATATAAGTGAAGATGATTTTAATTACTGTTGCTCATTAAATCCATATCTTAAAGGCTCAATTACTGAAGCAATTCATACTTATAACGACATATTTATGTTATGTGATGGAAAAATTTGTGATGAAATCGTCGATGCTTTTGATAAACGCAATCCTCCATCGACAATTCTTGACCTCTTTAATGAAAACGATGGCATTGTATTTGCTCGTTTTTTAGCTCTTTTTGATAACGATGATCTTGTTTCGTTTAGTTATGATGATTTCTTAAATGGTTGTTTGGGTAAACCTTGTAAAGACAAGAAGGTTGAAGAAATACTATCTAAGTTTGATAAGCTTACCGATGAAAAGATGGTTGAAGAATCATTTAATAAATTTGTAAGTCTTTCTCTTTTACAAAGTGATGAGGACAAGAAGTTTCGTTTCACCGAAACGACTATCATTTTTTATAATACCTTCCTTAACTACTTTAAGGAAAGTGCTTAATAAATATGTATAAGGGGTATAGGAAATGGAATATGTATTAATTACTGGCTCAGCAAGTGGGTTAGGTCTTGAATTTGCAAAAATCTACGCAAAAGATGGACAAAATTTAATTTTAGTTGATATGAATGAAGAAGGACTAGAAAAGGCTAAAGAGTCGCTATCTAGCATTAATCAAAAAATTGATGTAGTTACCTTTAAGTGTGATTTGTCTATTCTTGATGAGCTAAAGTCACTTACTAAATTTTTAGAAGAAAAGAACTACTATGTTTCTACTCTTATTAATTCTGCTGGTTTTGGCGATAGGGAAGATTTCGTCAAAATGAATATTGAAAAGCAAATTAAGATGAGTGAAGTTAATTGTAATGCTCTTTTATTCTTGTGCCATTACTTTGGTACACAAATGGCTATGGCAAGAGAAGGACACATTATTAATGTTTCTTCTATAGCTGGGTTCATTCCTGGACCATACATGTGCACTTACCATGCAACAAAAGGCTATGTTTTACTTTTAAGTGAATCAATTGGATACGAACTTGCTAAATATAACGTTAAAGTTTTGACTTTGTGTCCTGGCCCATTTAAATCAAACTTTGTTAAATTAGCTCACAACGACTATACCTTTAAGAAGATTAAACCATTTGAAGCAAGTGAAGTGGCTTTAAAAGCCTATAAAGCTTCTAAAAAAGGCAAGAGACTTTTGATTACTGGTGTAAAGAACAAATTAACAATTTTTATCACAAGACTTTTCCCTAGAAGATTGGTTACTTTTTCTAGTGCAAAGACAATGAAAGAATAAATTTAACACCTCATCATTAATATAAATGGAGTTTAGCCTAAATTTTTTAAAAAAATTTTTCCCACGGAAGCAGTTTTTAAAATGTATTATATAAATGAATAAGAATTTTGTATTTTTAGGTGAATTTTTTGAAACAAAGAAAACGGATATCAAAAGCGATTAGTTTAATAACATCTATACTTTTAATAGTGCTAGGAATATTAGCTTTAGTGGCAAGAGATAATTTTTCTTGGGCTTTAGGCATAATAAGTGGTGTATTTTTAATAGCGGTAGGTGTAGTAAGCATAATTTATGCAGTTGTTATTAAAAAGATGATACTTGGTAGTGGCTGGTTAATTATACAAGGGATCCTAGCTATTGTACTTGGTGTAGTTCTTTGTACTATTCAGGATGCTACTTTATCGATAATTTCATTCATATTGGCTACTTGGCTTGTCATAAGAGGAGTTTCCAAAATGTGGGGCTCAACAACTTTAAGGAGATTTAAGGTTTCTACTTGGTGGTTAACTTTACTGGTTGGTGCTTTATATTTTGTTCTTGGTTTACTTCTTTATATTTTCCAATCTGTTGCAAACAATGTAATTGTTATACTCATTGGGTCATTCTTTATAATTAGTGGCCTATTAAACATTGTTGAATTATTTGATGAGAGCAAAAGAGAAAGAAGAGAAGAAAATATAATTAAAACAATACATAAATCTATCGATAAAGATATTGATCATATTGATATCGATTTTACTAAAGAAGATAAATAAACTTTATAAAGTAAATATAATGGGACTGGTTCTTCAATAGGGCCAGTTTTTGATACTATCCTTCATTTTTAATAAATGAGCAACGTCTCAAGTTTATCATCACTAAACTTAATATCATCATCACGTAGTAAACTCTTCTTAGGTTCTGCTTCCATAATAATAATCAGAAGAGAAGTTATAGCCTTAACTTTTAATAAACCATGTAAACAATAATTAGACTTCACCAATATCTAATTAAAGACAAATAAGATCATTGCCATCTTAATCTTATGAGTGTAGTTATAAAAGTAACTTCTCTTCTTGATAAATCATTAAACTAAGTTAACTAACGAAGTAGTAGAAAGACTTAGTTTAATTTATTTACTACCTCCTTCACTAATATAAAGGAGTTTATTCTAAAAAAATTAAAAATATTTTTAAGAAAATGAAAGTTAATTTTTAAACCTAGTTTTACTAGTTAGATATTAGTAATAGTAAACTCATATATGAAACTATCTAGAATAATTGATATAAGAGCTTATAGTATTACTATACATACTACCAAAGTATCTAATATCTAGTAAAAAATAGGACTTTTACATGGTTATTTATTTAGTCAAGGCTTTTTTATGGTAACTAATATTAATACCAGAGTCAAACGAAATTTGTTGAAAAGAATTTAAAATATTTCTTAAAACAGTATTTGAAGAGGTCTTTTTATTGGTTTTCCTATATTTTTATATCTTTTTGACTATTAGTTAAACCTATTTAATTAAATACTTAGGTGTAGATACAAGTAATTCACTTAAATAAGCAAATAAGATAATAATAAAAATATTTTAGATTTGCTGACTTATTGTTTAATATCTGTAGTTATTTCTTCTTTTCTTTTTTAAATAGTGATAAACACACCTGATTTAATTTGCTTACTTATTTTATAAGTTTTAAAATTTTAGATATGAAGAAAAGAAAAGACGAGATTAAAGGGGTTATTTATCTTTCTTTAATTGCTTTAGCTGTATTAGCTTCTCTTTTATATGGCAATCTTTTAGATGCTAATATTGGAGACTTTTTAGCTTACAAAGTATTTGGTGATTCGCTTCATATCTCTTTGATTATCTTAATACCAATAGTAATAACTCTTCTATATATCTATATCATCATACTTGGAAAGAAATATCGTCTAGTAAAGATGAATGTGAATCATTTTTCTTTCATTGTGATTTTACTCATCATGATGATATATATGGGAACTTTAGTTTTAACTAAAGACTACTCTTCTTATCTAGGAGAAGAGATATATAACTCTAGTGTAGTAAGAGGTGAATCTCCAACAATAAATGAAAGAATCTGGTCTTTATTTTCTTTTTATTTATCTTTATTAACCATATATGCCTTTTTTGAACTTGTTAAACCAGTTAAACACTTTAAAGCTTTCTTTTATCTTATTCTTTCTTTATTAATTGCTTTTTGTCTTTCTTCAATTATCTATTCTTTAATCTTTGAACAAGATAAGATTGCTTTATTTAATTCTTTTAGTGTTATTTATAACAAAGAAGCTTATTTAAATTCTTTCTTTGGTCATACTAATGTTTTTGGTCATTTACTCTTTTTTGGAGTACTTTCTTTTGTCGCTTTAGCTTTTTTGACTCGTAAGTATTTTTTAATCATTCCTTCTTTTTTATTTACTCCATTTATTGTTTTTAGTGCCTGTCGCGCTGCCATGATGTCAACTCTTGTTTTATATCTTAGTGTCTTTTTATATTTTTATATCCGTTCTTTCTTTATTAAGAAGTGGTTATTCTATTTACTTAGTTTAATTTTGTTTTCTTTTTTAGTGGTTATATTTATTGATTCAACAATATATAGCTTTATTAGATTTAAAGTAGGAGAAAACGAAACTATTAGTTTATATGAGTTAATAGGAGAAGTCTTTGGAACACTAGTTAGTAAAAGATTTAACTTAATTGAAAATATAATGCCTATCTATCAGAGTAATGATTATATCTTTGGTTTTGGTTATGGTGTTGCTTTTTTACTAGCTAGAACCTATAACGAACAGGCTTACTATATGCATAACTCTCTTTTTGAAATCTATTTTCAAGGTGGAATCGTTTATCTTGTCTTTTTAGTATCTATTTATATTTATGTTTTGTATCGCACTATTCGCTACGCAAAAAGAAGTAAGAAAACAAATATATTAGGTTATTTAATTATTTCAACTATTGGTATTGGCTTTTATGGTCTTTATGAATCAATGCCAATTCTTTTTAATGATTTTTTAGGAGGAGCCACTGGTTTATTTTTAATTCCTCTTCCTTTAGTGTTTGTTACATATAGTGAAAATGGATATTCTTTGATTGATCTATCTATTGAAACACAAAAAGGAAACACTAAAACCTTTTATGTAAGTGATCTATATAACAAGAAGAAATTAGAGAAACACTTTGAAAAGAACATGAATATAAGTGTGCTTCAAGAAGTAATTCTTGAAGCCATTAGCGGCTTAGACTTAGAAATGAATCAAAGAGTAAACGTAACTATCGTTAAAGAAAATCAAGATGGCGTTTTAAGAAAGGTGAAGTGCGAGTATAATAATGAAGACTTACTCACTATATTTATATATATTTAAGGAAGGGAGTAAGTAATGAAGATATCTATTTATTAAGGATTCATTCTCCAAATTAGAGAAAGAAGAAATCTTAGTAGATATTCATCTTTATTAAGGCTATATTATTGTGATATGAAAGTTGACAGTAGTTTAAAAAAGGGGTTTATTTATTTATTACTAGCTATTGTACCAATTGTTGTTTCAGTTATTTATGGACAACTAATGGTATCAAATATTGGTCATTTTTCTGATTATGGAGAAATTGTTTTTGACTTAGGTCTAACTGGCATTATTTTGATTCCAGTAGTGGTTACTATTTACTATATTGGCTTAGTAATATTTGGTTCAAAAAGTGGCTTAATTAAATGGAATATCCAGCAATTCTCATATATTTTAATGTTTTTAGCAATGCTAGCTTACATGGCTTTTATTACCTTTACTTCAGATATTAGAGGTTCGTGTAATCCGGGGTATGTCGAAACACACCCAGATATGGTCACTATTGATGAGAGATTATGGGCGTTCTTTTCATTCTATTTAGGTATACTCACAATTTATAATTTCTTTTGTTTAATTAGACCTGTAAAAGGATTTAAGCAAGTTATTGCTATATTTTGCGTTTTAATTATATTGTTTGATATTGTAATGATTGCCTATTCTTTAATTACAGAGTGGGATAAATATGTCAATTTTGAGTGGTTTGATGATTTGTATGATAAGGATTATAGCAAAGTCATTAAATCTTTCTTTACTATTAATAATGTATTTGGTCATTATACATACTTTGGCATAGTTGCACTGGTCACTCTTTCTTTTGTTTTCAGGAAATATTATTTAGTTATTTTTAGTTTCCTATTGCTTCCTTTTGTTTTATATTCTAATTCTCGTATTGCTTTAGTTGACACGTTTGTTTTATATGGTGCTTATTTTGTATATTTACGGATACGATCTTTTAAATATTGTCGCATTATATTTTATATTATGACTGGTTTAATAATTCTAGGAATTATAATCATATTGATTGATTTTAATGTGTATAATTTCATTAAATTTGAAATGGAGAATGGAACAGAAGTATCCTTGAAAAAAGTCTTTTTAGATTTACGGGATTCATTTGTGAATAAGCGATTAAGTATCATTAGAGATATTCCTGTTATATTAGACAATGTGTTATTTGGGTTTGGCTATGGCTTACAATTCATCATTCCTCGCACTTATGCTTATTGTTATTATTTTCATAACTCAGTTTATGAAATATTTATGGCAGGTGGAGTCCCATACTTCATATTTACTTCGATTATTTTTTTAATTGTCTTTATTAAGTTAATTTATGTAGCTAAAACTAAGCGTAAATATAATTATTTAGGCTTATTCTTGGTTTTAATATTTGCTCAATCAATTTATGGATTATTTGAATCTCATGTAGCTTCTTTTAACGATTCTACTGGATTGATATTAGGAGTCTTTATTCTTTGTATACCAAATTTACTTGCAGATTATGAACTTAACGACTGTAAATATTATTATTTTAATTCTGATATCATAAAGACTTGCTTGACTTTGACCTATAAGGAATTATTTGAATCTAATTATGATAATTCGGATTATGTATTTCAAAATATTATTAGTTTTACTAGAAAATTGGTATTTGAGCTTAATTTAAACGAATTGTCTCTATTTATTATTACATTTGATAGTAGAAGTAGGACGATTTGGGACACTGTAGTAGAATTTGATGAGGCAGAGAATGTAGTTTATGTGAAATTTAAATAGCTTAGAAAGTATATTTCATTCTAGACCGTGTGTGTTATGAGATTCTTGTGAATTTAATATGGAAGACGATTTTTTTAACAAAAACGGTGATTTATAAGTTACGCAAGATATTTCTAAATTGCTGTATATTGTCATGGGCGAAAACATAATCAACATCGTTAATTAATTTGATAATTTGATTTTTAAATTTTAAATAAATCACGTAACAATTATATTAGTGTATAGTTTTGACACCGAAGCATGCATAAATTAAAGAAAAAAAGAAAAGTGTATTGATATAGGCTAAAATATCAATATTGAGGTAAATTCAATTATGGAAATTAAAAAAGAAAAGATGAATGAGACTAACAATTTATCAACAAGTATCATTGATCAAAATCAAGATTTATATGATGATGATATGTATATTGATGATGTCTATTCATTAAGACGTAGACTACAAAACACAGAAAAGATTATGGTTATTATTTTAGCTTTAGTATCTTTTCCTTTGGCGTTTGGGCTTTTATATCTTTTTAAATATGAAAGTTATTTATTTGCGTTCCCTGGTTATTTGTACTTTATAATAGAGTGGTTGGTAACTTTTTTATTAATAATTTTCTTGGAGTTTGCGACTAAGAATGTTTCTATTCAAAAAGGGTTATTACAAACTTTCTTTGTTAGTACTTTTTTTGTGTTTTTTGTCTATTTAGCCACATCATTTGTATGGGAATCAGTAGCAACTATAGATGGTACTGATTGGTTGTATCTTAGTATAATCGCTGCTTGTTTTTACGTTTTAGTGCTTAGTTTTTGTAGAGTATTATTTGCTATTTTAGATAGAAGAAATCTGAAAATTGCATTAATTGTTGGCCCAAAAGATGATGCTGAAAACCTTGCAAGAAAATTGCTTAGTGAGAAAAATCCACATTTCAAAATTAGATATATCTTTTATGAAATCGATGGGAAAGTTAGCGAAAAAATATTTACAAAATTTCATAACGTTAATGAAATTATTTTATTAAACACTTTGTCACACAAAAACAAACAAAGACTTATGTACTTTTTTACATCAAGTTTAAATAAGGATTTGTACCTTTGTTCGAATTATTTTGACATTATTATTACGTCTTTAAACGATAGAAATATTGGGGATATGCTTGCTTTTGAGCAAAGACCTTTAAGAATTAATCTTGTTGAAGGAGCTGTAAAAAGATTAATGGATATTGTTATTTCGTTAGTCTTTCTTATTTTAACTTTGCCTGTATGGCTTGTTATTCCGCTTGCTATTAAATTATATGACCATGGACCAGTTTTTTATTCTCAAGTTCGTTTAACCAAAGATATGAGGGAATTTAGAATATATAAATTTAGATCAATGAAAGTTGATGCAGAAAAAATAGGCGGAGCGCAACTTGCTAAAGCTCATGATGATAGAATTACTCCGGTTGGAAGATTTATTAGGGCAACTCGTCTAGATGAAATTCCACAAATTCTTAATATTTTAAAAGGCGATATGAGCTTTGTAGGACCTAGACCAGAAAGACCTGAATTTGTTAAGGAGTTTTTGAAAGAAAACGAAATTTACCGTTATAGATATAATGTAAAGGCTGGCTTAACAGGACTTCAACAAGTAAAGTGCACATATCATACAGATTTTAATGATAAATTGAGATATGATCTTAACTATATAGCCGAATACTCTATTGCATTAGACTTTTATATTATATTTCTAACAGTAAAAACTGTTTTATCTAAAGGAATGGCAGAAGGCGTTACAATTGACAATGTTGACTTCCATGATTTTTTGAAAGCGTATGATCATGAGTTCAATCAACATACTGACTATATTCGTATTTTGAATCATAAGAGACAATTTGATGCAAAAACCGGAATTATTGTTCCAATTAAAAAGAGAAAGAAATAAATATGAAAGTAACTGTTTTGATTTCTGTTTATATAAAGGAAAATCCTGAGTATTTGAGAGAATGCTTGTTAAGTTTATTGTCACAAACAAAAGTGCCTGATGAAATTGTCGTTGTTAAAGACGGACTTTTAACAAAAGAATTGAATGAAATATTAGAAGAATTTTCTTCTAATAATATTTTTAAAATTATAGGCTACGAAACAAATAAAGGTTTAGGCTTGGCGCTTAGATATGGTCTTGACTTTTGCACAGGAGATTTAATCGCTAGGATGGACAGTGACGATATATGCGAGAGTAGGCGCATAGAAAAAGAGTATAATTATTTAATTAATCATCCAGAGGTAAAAATTGTTGGATCAAATTGTTTGGAATTTATTGGAGAGATTAAAAATGTTATTAGTAAACGCATAATGCCAGAAACGAACGAAGATATTATTGCCTATTCACATACTAGGAATCCATTTGTTCACCCATCAATAATGACCTATCGAAACACAATTTTAGAAGCCGGTAGTTATCGTGACTATTATTTATGCGAAGATTATGATTTATGGGTTAGAATTTTGAAGAATCCTAAAAATAAAGCATATAATATTCAAGAAAATTTAGTATTTATGAGAGTAAGCAATGATTTTTACAAAAGAAGAGGTGGTTTGAAATATTGTAGAGCTATAATAAGCTTTAAGAAAGAACTCTATAAAAGTGGTTATATTAAGTATCACGATTATTTTAAAACAAAGTATGCTACTCTATTTGTATCGTTGATGCCTGGTTTTTTAAGGGAACTTGTTTATAAGAAGCTTTTAAGGAAGAACTAATGATTAATATATTATATTTTATTTCCACATTATCTTATAGTGACGGAGTCACGACTTTTGTCCTTAATTTAATCAGAAATTTAGATCTTAGTAAATTTAGAATATCCATTTTATGTTCTGATGTGAGAACGTCTAAAGACTATTTATCTGAATTACAAAATTTAGGAGTTTCAGTGTATTTTGTTAAAAGCCCTGGAAAAGATGGGTTCCGCTTATTTTTGAATGACGTTAAAACTTTCTTTGCTGATAATCACAACTTTGATATAGTTCATTGTAACACAACATCTTCTGGAGCTTTTGTTTTGAAAGAGGCTAAACGATATAACATTAAAACTAGAATCTTACACGCTCATGCAACAAAAAATGCTGAATCTTTTATGAAAAATATTCGCAATTCCTTACTAAAATTCATTGCGCTCAGGAATTCAAATCAAAGATTTGCTTGTTCGAATTTGGCTGGAAAATACCTTTTTGGGAAAAAGAGCTTTTACCTTATTCACAATGCAATTGATTATTCGAAATTTAAGTATAATGAAGATTATAGAATTGAATTGTTCAATAAGTATTCTTTAGATAAAGATTCAAAAATAATTGGCTTTGTTGGCAGATTTGCCGAACAAAAAAACCCAGAATTTGCTATTAATTTAATGGATCATCTTAATGAGAACTTTCTTTTATTTATTCTCGGAGCCGGACCAAAAGAAGAAAGCATTAAAAATAAAATTTCTAAATCTATGGCTAAAAATAGAATTTTTCTTATTGGAGAAGTTTCTGATACTTATAAATGGTATTCTTTTTTTGATTTTGTAGTTATGCCTTCTTTTTACGAAGGATTGCCACTCGTTGGTGTTGAGTGTCAAATTGCTGGCTGTAAGCTTATATGTTCTACTAAGGTGACAAAAGAAGTAAAAATTTCAAATAATACTTTTTTTGCTGAATTAGATAATGTTGATAAGTGGATTGAATTATTAAGCGAAAACAGACAGAGTTCGCGTTATGTGAATCCAGAAAATGACTATGAAATTAAATGTGAAACTAAAAAAGTTGAAGAATTGTATGAAAGGTTTTGCAAATGAAAAAGGTAGCTGTACTAATACTGTGCCATAAGAATGCTAAGCAGGTTAATTTACTTATTAATCAATTTGATGAAAATCTCTATGATATTTACATTCATTGTGATTTAAAAATGAATGATAATTCTGATATTCTTAAAAAAAACAATGTTTATATCTGCAATAAGCGCATGGATGTCAAATGGGCGCATATTTCAATGGTTCTTGCTGAATTAGAATTATTGCGATTAGCCAATGAAAAGGATTATATCTACTATTGGCTTATATCTGGACAGGATTTATTGATTAAATCCTCTCGAATTGCATACGAATTTCTAAATGAACATTATGGTAGTAATTATTTTAAAATAGTTGATGAAGATTTGCATAAATTTTTAAAACGTAATGAAGTGTTTTACCCTAGTTTTTTAGTTAAGAATGTTTTTTTAATAAAAATAATTAGGAATTTCTATTTAATATTAACTGGTGGCAAAAGACATACTTTTAAAATTTTCAAAAGAAAATTTTCGACTCGATATGATTTTTCATTTTCAAGTGAATTTTTTACTATTACAATGGCTCTACGAAGGAGAGTGTACTGATAAGTGTCGCTTAAACCAGTAAAATGATTTTGTATTTTTTAATTATATTGTTGATTATTATATTTTTTGTTTTTTTAAAAAGAAAAACAGCACTTTTATTATCTTTTATTATACTTTCTTTGATGGCTGGACTGCGAAAATATACCGTCGGCGTTGATACTTTGCAATTTTATGAAGCTTTTAACAATATTGGGCAAACTAATGATTGGACTTTTTCTGAATTTAGATATGAATATGGGTTTAGTTTACTGTGTAAAATACTTTATTTAATATTTAAAGATCCTCAATCTTTAATATTTGTAACATCGATATTCATCAATTTTTCTGTTTATATATTTATAAAAAATAATTCGAAAGACTATTTTTTATCTACTCTTTTATATATATTTTTGAATTATTATTTTAATTACATGAATATAATGCGACAAGCTATTGCGATTGCTATATTGCTTCTGTTTTATAAGTTTTTAAAGAACAAACAATATTTATTTTATCTACTTGGAATAATTATCGCTTTCTTTTTTCATAAAACTGCATTAATGGGGCTAGTTTTAATACTTGTGAAAATGCTTACAAAATTTAAATACCTTAATTTTTCTATAGCTGTTTGTGGAATTATTGCTTTTATCTTTTATAAGGAAATTTTTATGTTTGGAGCTAATTTTTTAGGCGACTATTATTTAGCTTATTTAAATTCTGAGTTTGCTGATTCAAATTATTTCGGTTCTCTTCTTATGGTTTTGCAATCATTTGGTATTTCAGTCTCTTGTGGATATTTGTACTATAAGATAAGAAAAAAAGACAGATTAGCTAATTCATCATTTTTAATGACTATTTCTATAGTTACTTTATTCTGTTTGGCTCTAGTAATGAGAATGAACATTTTTAACAGAATTTCTGCAATTTTTGAGATCTATTTGATTATTTTTGTCCCTAACATTTTAGATAATTATAAATGTTCAAGTGGATATATATTAAAGAATAGGTTATTATTAGCTTCAAACATTAAATATTTTTGCCTCTTTTTAACTTTATTATTTTTCTTAGGAATTAATTTTTTGAGACCTGAATGGTATGGGGTAGTGCCTTATGAATTTTTCTTTATGTAGATGGGAAAATAATCAGTTGGTTTTGGAAAATAGTTTTTAAATAAGGAGTATTTATATGAAGTATTGTTGCGTAATAGTTACGTATTATCGAAACGAATTGCTACTGAGAAATTTGAAACACATTTTTGCACAATTGATTTTGCCTGACAAGATTTTTGTTGTAAACAATAATGGGGATGTTAACTGTCTAAGCTTTTTAGAAAGAGAGTTATTGCCTAAAGAATTCCATAGAATAGACTATACATATTTAGCCAAAAATATTGGTGGAGCAGGAGGTTTCCATTATGGGCTAAAAAAAGCCTACAGTTTAGGGTATGACTGGTATTTAATGATGGATGATGATGGTTATCCTTTTGATTCAAATTCTATTAGCAATATTTTGAAAAAATGCGATGAAGAAAAACTAACTTCTTTGGATTTAGTACTTGCAAACTCTCTTGTTTTATCAGAAGACAATATGAGTTTATTAAGTTTTGGATTGAAGGGTGGAGATAATGTTTCAGAAATTTTAAAGATTTCTCAAAACGGAATTATAAGAGGGGAAATCAATCCTTTTAATGGGACTTTAATTTCAAATGGATTAATTAATAAGATAGGATTTCCAAATCCAGAATTTTTTATTAAAGGAGATGAGGTTGATTACACGAATAGAGCTTTAAAAGCAAATGCAAGCGTTTTTACAGTGGTTGATTCTATTTATATTCATCCTAGGGTAAAAGGAAGAATTGAAGTTAAAATTTTTGGCAAAAGATTTAGTAAATATGTCGAAGATCCTGTTAAAGAATATTATTGGATTAGGAATTACACATATTCTTCAATAAAAAATTACGGCTTCCTTAAAGGCTTTATAAAAGGAAATTTTGCTCTATTTAAAAGAATTTATTGCGTTTTTACATTAAAATGTAAGAAAACTAAAACTCTTAAAATGGTATTAAAAGGTTTTTTACATGGGTTGCTAGGAAAACTTGGTGTGTATTCTGGGAAGTAATTTATTTTATATAGCATTTTTTTGATTGTGAGGTTTTTATGTTGTCTAAAACGAGTTTTAACAGTTTCAGCATAGTGGTTATTGGGTATAATGTTAGCAAAACTATAACAAGATGTATTAAAAGCGTGTTAAATTTAAATTATCCTAATTATGAAGTTATTTATGTTGACGACGGTTCTTCTGATAATTCTGTTCAATTGGTTAAAAAAGAATCTGAGAACATAAAACTAGTACTTAAAGAGAACGGAGGAATTATTTCTGCTAGAAAAGAAGGATTAAAAATAGCCAAAAATGATTACATTATTTTTGTAGACGGAGATGACTACGTTGATGCTAAAATACTCGATGTCTTTAATAATGTGTTAATTAAAAGCTCTCAACATTTTGATATAATTTTGTCGTCTTATTATGATGAGGATTTGCATGGCAAATTCAATATTTATAATCTTAATAATAAGCAACAAAAATTTATAGAGTATGAATATCTGGATTGTATTATGTGCGACACCTTGCCTCATTTTATGTTTGCTAAATGTTTTAGAAAAGATTATTTACTTATGTCTGGGTATTTAACTTTCGAAAATATCTCTATGGGAGAAGACTTATTTACTAATGTATTGCTTGGACTTCATAATCCTATTGTGACAGTGATATATAATCCTACTTATTTTTATTGTTTAAACGATTCTAATATGTCTAGACGAGAGAACGTTAAAATCTACGAACAGATGAGCACTTTAGAATTAATAAAAGAGTATTTCGTAAAATACCAATTATATGAATGCTATAAAGATAAAATTAACTTTTTATGGATTACTTATGCTTTTTGCTATGTTTTTAAACCTGAGTTCTCTTTTAAATTTAAGAAAAAATTTATAAATAAAATAAAACCACATATTAAAAAATTTTATTCTAATAACATATTTAAAAGCTGGGGGATTGGAGGGTTAAAGAAATACATGTTCTTTTGCATGGTATATCTCCCAGGAATTAGATTTTTTACTTTTATTGCTATAAAGATAAGGTATAAAATAAAATTGTTATGCTTTTGAAAAGATTAATTTTCGATTTATTTTATCAAAGCCCAATTCACAGGTTTTATGAGTCATTTTTCCTAAAAAAAATTGTTAAAAATTTTCAAAAAGGAAAAAGAAACATTTTTTTAATGATGTGTCCAAATTATGGAAATATAGGCGATCAAGCAATATGTCTTGCTACAATTAAATTTTGCCAAGATAACTTTAAAGATTATAATCTATGCATTGTTGATTTATCGGATACGTATAAGTGCTATCGTTTTGTTAAGAAAAATATAAATAAAAATGACATAATTTTACTTCAAGGCGGCGGTAATTTTGGCGACTTATATCTTTACATAGAAAAATATAGAAGGTTCATTGTTAGAAAATTTCATAATTCAAAAATAGTTAGCATGCCTATAACCTGCAATTTCAAAAACAAAAGACAATTGTGTAAGAGTAAAAAGATTTATAATAATCATCCCAATTTTTTAGTTTTTGCACGCGATAGAAAAAGTTACGATTTTTTAAGTGAAAATTTTAAATTTAATGTTGAGTTTTTGCCTGACATAGTGTTTTATTTAACTACTTTTGTGTCCGAATTGAAATTAAATTTTCAAAGAGAAAATATTCTTATTTTGTTAAGAAATGATTTAGAAAAGCATCAAACAACTGACAGAGAGTTTTTAATAAATAAATTTTTTAAAAACAATAATAAAGTTTTTATTTCAGATACGATTGTTGATAGAACGATTAGTGATTCTATGAGAGAAAAAGAAGTAGTTAATCTAATTAAAACTTTGTCTTCTTCAAAACTTGTTATTACAGATAGGATGCATGGTATGATTCTTTCTTCTTTATGTAAAACTCCTTGCTTAGTTTTACATACAAAAGATGGAAAATTAGAAGAAACTTTTGAGCTAATAAAAAATTATGCGAACGTAAGTTTCTATGATGAAAATCTTATAAATGTGTCTTCGACTAACTTGTACAGTTTACATATGAATAATTCTGATTTTGATATGTTTTATAATAGTTTTATTAATGCTGCGTACTTAGTTAGAAAAGAATGAACATGAATAGTTTTAATAAGGTCAAGCTTCCTAATATTATAAAAAGTAAAGGTTGGTGATAATAATGTATGACATTGAATTAAAAAATATTGATAAGAAAAATAATAGAATCAGCTTTAATCTTAGTTTTAGCCAAAAAGCACTCCAATATATTAATAGCGAAGAAATGCCTTTGCAGTATATTTATGATGTTAATGTTGAAAATGTTCCGGATGCCATACTTTGTATACCTTTTTTAAGCAATTTTTTGCCATTAATATTTGCGCTTGATCTTTCTTTGTTTGTTCATGATATCGACTCTAGTTTTTTAAATTCAGTAGTACATATTAGAAACGGCTATCAGAAAATGATACCTTCTATTAAAATGGGCGGTAATATTATATTTGAGAAGGAAATTAAGACGAATTATGATACTAAAACTAGTTGCTTATTATTTTCTGGCGGGATTGATGCCATGAATAGTCTTGCGATGAATGATAGTTTGGTTTCTGATTTGATATCAATTTGGGGTTCTGACATTCACTTTAATAATAATGTTGGGCGGAATAACACATTATCAAGTATTAAAGATATCGCACTAAAATTTAACAAAAAGTTGCATGTAATACATTCAAATTTTAGAGAATTTTTAAATGAAAAAAAATTAGATGAGCAAGTGCAACATTGTGGAGATTTTTGGCGGCACGGATTCCAACACGGAATCGCGCTAATTGGCCAAGTCGCGCCTTTGGCTTACATTTTTGGTTATAAACATGTTCTAATCGCTTCATCCTTTACAAAAGAATTCAACCCAATTTGTGCATCAAATCCATTGATTGATAACGAATTTCGATATGCTTTAACGGATACTATACATGATGGATTTGAATTTGATAGGTGTGACAAAATAAATAATATTTTTAACTATCTTGAAGAAAACAAACAAGCTGTTAACCTACATGTCTGCTGGCAATCTCAATCCGGACATAATTGTGGCCATTGTGAAAAATGCCTTAGATCATATTTAAACTGCTTAGCTGTTAATAAAGATCCTAGAATCTTAGGCCTTAATGTAAAAATGAGTATGCGCAAAATTAAGCGTATTTATCTTAAAAAAACTTATTATGATGATCAAGCCTTAGATAGATTTAGAGTTTTAAAAAAACATATTATAAAAACATATAAAGTTGTCCCAGACAATTTAAAACGGATTGTGGACACGAACTTTGAAAACCTTAATAATCGTCTTTATTGGAAAGTGAGACACTTTGCTGGAAAAACAAAAAGAAGGATTATTAAATGTTTTAAAAAAGTTAGAATTAAAAAGTAATATTTGCATTTATATAATCATTATAGTAGTTTAAGCATTATGAATTCAGAAAGTAGAACAACGAAAAGTGTTTTTAATATTGGAGTTTCAGTATTTAACTCTTTTTTATTAGTATTGCTAAACTATATCGGAAGAATTATTTTTGTTAGATATTTAGACGCTAGTTATTTAGGCATTAATGGATTATTTTCTAATGTAATATCAATACTCTCAATAGCTGATTTAGGTATAGCTACAGCCTTGACATATAGTTTATATAAACCAATAAAGGAAAAAGATACTGAGAAAATTAATGTCCTTATATATTTTTTCAAAAAAGTTTACACGTTGATAGCGTTGGCTGTTTTTGTTTTTGGCTTAGTGCTTATGCCGTTGCTCCCTTTTATTGTGAATTTGGAAAATACGCCTAAAGATATTTACATTTATTACATTTTGTTTGTTTTGGAGAGTGCTAGTAGTTACTTATTTTCATATAAAGCTACGTTGCTGACAGCTGATCAAAAAAATTATTATGTAGCATTTGTTGACATTGGCCTAAACATTTTTAAGTTTTTGGGAAGAATTTTAATTGTAATTTTTACGCAAAATTATGTTTTTTATGTTGCTTTTGGAGTAGCTTCGAATATTCTTTTTAATTTTTTTAAAAATCTTGTTACCACACATAAGTATAAGTATTTGAGTAGAAAAGCGCCTCCTCTATCAAAAGAAGACAGAAAGATTATTTTTTCTAATGTTGGCTCAACTTTTTTATATAAGATTGGCGGAGTAATACAAACAAATACCGACAGCATATTAATTTCTATTTACGTGGGTACTATAATGGTTGGGTATTATTCAAATTATACTATGCTTATTACTAGCGTAACCTCTTTATTGACTATGCTGTTTTCAGCCATTAAAGCGAGTTTAGGAAATTTCATACAAAATTATACTGATGACAAAGATAAAATGTACGAGCTTTATAAAGCGCTTGACTTTGCTAATTTTTGGTTAATTGGATTTTGTTCAATAGCATTTATTTGTTTGTTTCAGGATTTCACGAGAATTAGCTATGGTGAAGAGTATTTATTGCCTATTCTAACTGTCATTTTGATTGTAGTTAATTTTTATACTTCGAATATTCGCCAAAATATGTGGGCGTTTAGAGAAACTACAGGGCTATTTAATAAAACAAAATATATTACTTTGGTAACATCTGGTGCTAATTTAATATTATCCATTATTTTCGGATACTTTTTTGGGCTAGCCGGAATTCTCGGAAGTACAATAGTTGCTAGATTTCTATATGCATTTTGGAGAGAGCCTATTATTTTATTTAAATCTGTTTTTGGTAAAAGTTCAAAATCATATTTTATTAATTATCTTATCCAATTCCTTATTTTTATTATCGTTTGTAGTTTAACATATGCAATTTGTTATTTTATTACTATTGACAATCAAATCTTAGAGTTCGTTTTGAAAGTTGCTTTTGTTGCAATATTTCCAAATGTGATTTTCTTTATAATGTTTTTTAAAACTAAGAATTTTCAATTTTTATTCAAAAGATTTATTGGCATTTTTAAGAAGAACAAGCAAATTGATAATTAAATGTGCCTATTAAAAAGGAGTTTTAAATTGGCTATTTTAAACTTAAAATTTTAAATTCGTTTCCATGGCTATTATAAAAGTAACCAATAATAAGTTTTTAAAACTTAATACGTTATATATTTAAAGTTCAGTTTGAATTATGAAATAAAATAAAAAAATCGCAAATTTCAATTATTTTTCTTAAACCTCTAGCAAACACACTTTAAAGAGAAATATAGTTTCCACATATCTATAAATATACTATTACCTAAGACTTCATTTAATAAATCTAGAAGAAGAGGAAGAGATGGTATTTCTTCTTTAATACCATCCCTTTTAATATCTTCAAAGTATCTAGTAATTAAAATAAGCATTGATTCTTGTAAAGGGGATAATAAATACTTCTCTTCAGCAGAAACTTTTTGATATATGTCTTTGAAAGTTTGGACTCCTTTAATGCTATTTAAATCTAATATTTTAATATTGATATCTACTTGTTTACTAGCAAAGCTGATAAATGAAATAGCATTATCTCTATCAGATGATTCTGACCTTTCACTATGCATAAAATAAGGCAAGCCAATTTCATCAAAAGTTATACTAAAGACATTTCTATTCGTTCTGTTAAGAGAGTCAGTAGTGACAAAGCCAAATACTCCTTTATCAAAGGAAGAGTCACTTACACTAACAGAACGAATATATTTTTGATAGTAGTAACGTCCATCTTTACCATATTTATCAATTGAGATTTGTGTGTTAATTTTTGTGATTGATTTAACCGAAAGGGTTAATTCTTTAAACCAATCACCAGTGTTGTAATAAAGTTTAATTTTAGAAGAGGAAGGATCGCTTGTATCAAATTCTTTGCTAAGAGGAAGAGCAATGATATTAACTACTCGACCTTTAAGCTTAATATGAAACTTACCTAAACCTTTATAATCAATTAAATCATCAATATTACGAAGAATTTTGTAGTAGTCATATTCTTCTTTTTGATTACTTACTTTTTCAAAGAAAGAATTATAACTTTTAAGAAGTCTTTCTTTTTTGACTTTTGGTAATGTATCACATAATTTTTCAATTAAGTCTTTTTTAGTAGAAGCCGTTAAAGACTCATCAGATAGAATAGATTTAACAACAGTCGAAACATCTAATTCTTTTAAACTAACTTCTTCTAAAGTAAAACCTTTTACTCCGCAAGAATAGATTAAAGCACCATATACTGATAAAGCAGTTTCTTCGTCTAATTTTTGCATTTCTTGAATTGTCTTAAGGACGGTTTTACGGTCACAAGACTCATCATATTTTTCTTTAATTAAACGAGCGATTTTTTCACATCCTAATGGATGATTAATATCTGAATAGTTCTTCAAGATATTAATGATATAAGTATCAAGTAAACGCATAAAACACCTCCTTTAAATATACAAAACAAAAACTTAATAAGATTAGATAAGTTCATAGATGAAAAAAATATTTTTATTAAGCTCTTTGTGAGAAAATTATAAACATTTAATGTTTAAAGAAAAGAAAAAAGAAGTGAATTGTACAAAAATAGGGACACTAAATTTTAAATACAAGTAATTTTAAATATCTTTATGAATAATATTGCTACTGGAGGAAATGAACATGTTAAGCAAAGAAACCTTTTTAAGTAATGTTATTGGACTTGATTATGCTAGAGAAGAACTATTTAATACAATTAACTGGTTTAAGAATTCTGAAAAATATGAAGCTCAAGGAATTGAAGTACCTAGAGGCATTCTTTTATATGGAGATCCAGGTAATGGTAAATCTTTAATCATTAGAGAAATTAACAAAAATTTAAACGACATTCCTTGTTTTTATTTTGACAATAGTACAACAGCACCGATTGGAACTTTAAATCAGTTATTTAAAGAAGCTCGTAAATACTCTAAATGTATTATTACAATTGATGAAATTGACTTACTTGTTGATAAAGAACCTAAAATCATTCGTTTACTTCAAGAAAATCTAGATGGAGTTAAAACAGAATCAAAAAACTTCTTACTTTTGTGTGCTTGTAATTATATGAGAAAATTACCAGATAGTCTTCTTAGAAAAGGAAGAATTGATAAATTGATTCAGGTTGATGAACCAAGTAAAGAAGATATCAGAAAATATCTTAATTACTTACTTGAAAAAGCTAACATTGATAATCGCGAAGAAATGATTGATCAAGAAGTGGTTAATGTTTTTTCTTCTAAAAGATTTGTTGATGTTAAAGCGGCTTTTAATGATGCCTGTTTAAGATTTGGGAAAGAAAATATCAATTCATATAATTTAATTCAATCAGCACTTTTACTAGAAGAAAACATCAGCCCAAATTTACTTGAAAATATGGATAAAAACGAATTATATAAAAACTGTATTCATGAAGCCGGACATTGTGTTGTGTCTTTAAAGTATCGTGAACAATTAGATATCAATTCTTTAAGAGTCAATAATGGTGGAGGCTATTATAGATGTAATTTTCTAAATCAATTTGATACTAACACTCACTATCTTGATATTCAGATTTCTTTAGGGGGAGCCATTGCTCAAAAGCTTTTCTTTAAGCATGTTGGAATAGGTAGTAATGAAGACATTTCTAGAGTTAATATTAGAGCAATGGAAATGATTGAATCACTTGGCTATAAAGGATTTTATAATGGCAAAGTTACTATTGAAAACTTTATTGATACTGATTACTTATTAACCCAAAAAGAAAAGGCTAGAGAACGCATTATTAAAACATGCACAAGAAAAGTCTATTGGCACCTACTTAAAAATAAAAAGCTTGTTGAAGCAATCGCTAAAGAACTATTAAAGAAAAAATACTTAACTGCTAGAGAGATTTTAGAAATTGAATCTAGACATCCCTTAAGATAAATAAATTATAAATATATAAGTTTTGTGAGGTTTTACATCAATTTAAGAAGGTTTATGTGCTCTTAAATTTATGTAAAATCTTTTTAAACTTTTAGTATTTTTGATGAATAAAATGCTAAAAATACAAATCTTCCTCTTTAGGCGTGTTTGTAATAAACATTACATAATATATTGGGAGATATATTATTTTTCCTTTTTGTTTAACAAGGCGTTCGTTAGATAAAACATAGGCTTTTTTAATATGGTAGTCTTCACTAGAGAGTAAATTATTAAGTGCGCTATGGATTGTATAGTCTTTGCCTGATTTAACTTCAATTGGTAAAGCGGTGAGATTTAAGTAATCATCAATAATATAATCAACTTCGCCCTTACTTCGGTTGTCATAATAAAATAGTCTAAATCCGTGTGCGATTAATTCACTAGCAACAACAGTCTCATATACTGAACCAAGATTGATGCTATTAGCATCATTTAAAATAGCATTTATATTTGTGCTATAAAGAGTGTTAGTTAAAAGACCGACATCATTTAAGTAAAGTTTTAATAAGTTCTTTGCTTCTGACTCAATTAGAGGGTATTTTGGATTTGATATGGCTTTTACTTCTAAAGCAATACCTGAATTAATTAAATAATCAAAGTCTTCAAGATAAGTTTTATATTTAGCACCTTTTTTGTTTTCTATATCTTGAACAATTAATCTTTTCTTTTTGTTTTCTAAAGTTGAAGGTATGAGGTTATAGATGCGTGAAATATGAAGTTTGTGTTCTTTATCATATTTTGTAGCATCAGCAGTGTAATATTCTTGAATTTCACTTTGTAGGTCTCTTACGAATTGAATGTTGTGCGTATTTAAATATGCATTAACAGCATCAGGTAAGCCACCAACTAATAAATATCTTCGAAATAAATCTAAAATTCTTTTGTGGAAACTTTCTTCAAGTGGTTCAAGATTTTCAAATTTAGATTTCATAGTATTGATAGCAAATTCATTTACGCCATTAGCAATAAGGAATTCTTCAAAATCTAAAGGAAACATTCTAATTTTTCGAATGCTTCCCATTGGAATAGAGGTTGTATTAGCTAAAGTTACACCTAATAAAGAGCCACTTGCTATATAAGTAAATTTACCTTCTTGAGCTAAAAACTTTAAAAGTGTTAACAAAGTCGGATATTGTTGTATTTCATCAAGAAAGACAATAGTGTCTTCTTTATTTCTCATTTTAGATCCGGCAAAAGTGCTGAGCTGAAGGTAAAAATCTTCAGTTGTACGAACGTTAGCAAAAATTTTAGGACCTTCAAAGTCTTTTACCATATCAATTTCAATGAGGTTAGGAAAAAGAGTTTTTGCAACTTCTCGAATGATAAAAGATTTGCCAACTTGACGAGCGCCATCTATTAGCAATATTTTGTTAGAGTTAGATTTTAAATGAGCTTCAATTACCGATTTTATTTTTCGAAAAAGCATTATTTATACCTCCAAAGTTTATGTTTTGGGTTCAATTATTTAAAGCAATTTCCACTTTTCAATAAGATTTTAACTAAAAATTTTCCACTTTTCAATATAATTTAAAGTATCAAAATGCCACTTTTCAATAATTTTTAAGCTTAATAAATTCCACTTTTCAATATTGTGTATTCTAATTACTCCATATCTTGTGATTATATGCAACTCTTCTATTTTTTAAATTGTAATTATATGCAATTTAACTAAAATTTTTCTTGTAAAAATATGCAATCTTATCTAAAATTTAGTTGTAATTATATGCAAGTCTATAAAATATCTTAGTAGTTGGAGAATTAAATATGCATAGAAAATATGAG
>OIEN01000269.1_pt1 | contig 35898 bp, 35 predicted proteins | sample 1581741 | NCBI WGS metagenome assembly OIEN01 (sample SAMN01760944, study PRJEB22395) | human gut metagenome | reverse complement strand
AATAATGGTCGATCCGACCGTGAATTTTAGATAAAATAAACATCTAGAATATTTATAATTTAAAACAAATAAAAAATAATGTCAATATCTTTAAAGAAATTACTTAGATTAATGCAAAGGTCCGTCCCTTTTTCTCAAAAATGAGATTTTTCCTCCGTCCCTTTTTCTCATATCGACATGAAAAAATTTTTAAATAAAGAAATAAATTCTAATGTTTATATAGAGTTTGAAGAATTTATTAAAAACGGTGGTTTTCCTGGCGCTTTATATTATGATAATCTAGAAGATAAAATCACATATATATCAAGTGTCGTTCAACAAATTTTTGAAAAAGATATAAAAACAAATAATAAAATAAAAGATGTTGCACTGTTTGAAGTAATAGAAAAATTTGTTATAAATAATTTTGGAAGTGTAATCTCAATAAGCAGTATCTATAATTACTTAGATTTTAAAGAACGCATAAAAGTCGATAGACGAACAATTAAAAGATATATTGATATATTAGAAAAAGCTAAAATCATTTACTCCTGCGATTTGTTTGATATAAAATCTAAAACAGTTTTAAAAGGAGAAAAAAAATATTATTTGGCCGATTTCAGTATTTATTATACTCTTAATACTGATAATAGAATAAACTATGGACCAATGCTTGAAAATATAGTATATAATTATTTAAAAAGTAAAAATTATGCTTTAAGTGTTGGAAAGATAGGAAAATTAGAATGTGATTTTATTGCAAGAAAAGACTTTGATAAATATTTTTATATCCAAGTTTCTAAAACTATAGCTGACGAAAAAGTGGAAGAAAGAGAATATAAGCCATTTTATGAAATCAAAAATATGTATCCAAGATATCTATTCACATCAGACATCCTTTTGCATCAAAGAGATGGTGTGATAAATGTAAATATTGCAGATTTTATATATAATAACAAAGAGTTATAAATTCTATGTTGTTGATTAATACATTAAGTTATTAACCATTTTGAGAAAAGGTTACTCAAAAATGGTTAATAACTTTTTTATTTGCCTGTGAATTTTAGATAAAATAAGCATCTAGAATATTTATATATTTAAAACAAATAAAAATAATGTCAATATCTTTAAAGAAATTACTTAGATTAATCTGCAAAGGCCCGTCCCTTTTTCTCACAATATATATTTAGTACATTAAATCGGATTAATATGTGACAAAAATTTTACATTTCCAATATCATTAACATATATATCTAACCGATTTCTATATTAATTGTTTTTTATATCTTTTATATGCAATTCAATATCTTCTGCTCTAGGTAATTGAGATTGTAAATATTCAGGCATATCTTCTAGCAGTTTATATTCACTAACCCCAATAGGCTTATTTATATCTTTCAAAGCATATTCTGCTGTAAAATTATCTTTACCTTTGCATAGTAACAATCCGATAGTTGTATTATCGTTTTCATCCTTTATCAAATCATCTACTGCAGATAAATAAAAATTAAGTTGACCTACATCTGTTGGTTCAAATTCTCTTGCTTTCAATTCAACTACTATGTAACATTTTAATTTTAAATGATAAAAAAGCAAATCTATAAAATATTCTTTTCCTCCAATTTCTAGTTTATATTCACTTCCAACAAATGAAAATCCTATTCCTAACTCTATCAAAACATTTTTTATCTTATTTATCATTGCATTTTCTATTTCTAATTCTTTAACTTTTCCTTTTATAGAAATAAAATCAAATAAGTAAGGATCTTTCATAGTTTGAATTGCTAAATCACTTTGCATGCTAGGCAATGTTAAATCAAAATTTGTTACTTTCTCTGCTAATGCTTGTCTTTTATAAATGTTTCCTTCAATTTGCATTTTCAACATATTTGAAGACCAACCGTTTTGCACAATTTCATTTATATACCATTTTCTTTCTTCAATATCTTCTATTTTATCCATTAAAATAATATTGTGATACCATGTAATTTGTGCAAGAACCTCTTGCACAAATTCAAAATTTGGATATTCTTCTGCAAATTTTCTCATATACTTTAAGTTTCTTACTGAAAATCCTTTTATTTCAGGAAATTCTAATTTTAAATCCATTGACAAATTATCTATAAATTTATTTCCCCAATGGCTATTCTCCAAAATAATTTTTCCAATATGCCAATACATAAACATTAATTCTTTGTTAACTGCATAAATTGCTTTATATTGAGCATTCAATACTTCTTGCTTAATATTTTCTAATAATGATTTATACTTATTAATATCTATTTTGCTATCCATTTTACCTTCTTTCTTATTCATGTTCACTTTCGTCTTGTTCAATTGTTGCATCACGCAGAATCTCTTGATATTGTCTTTCTGCCTCTTTTATTGCTTCATTATGTTCAATTGCATATTTTAGTTTTTCTTCATCATGTCTACTAAGAAAATGCAACCACATCTCCAACTTTGGCATTTGTTCCATATTATCACCACCTTTTGACTCTTAAATATTCGTTTTAATTATTAAAATAAAAAAAGAGATGAAGCTTCATTTGGGTACAAAACTCCTAGGTCCTTTGTATTTGGTCCTGAAGTTATTCCCCTAAAACACTTCATCTCAATCTTTATTTGTATAAATATTACTAAAACGCTTCTTGTTTGTCAAGATATTCTTCTGTATCTTTAAAGAATTTAAGATTAATCCACAAAGGTCCGTCCCTTTTTCTCATAAATGAGATTTTTCCTCCGTCCCTTTTTCTCACTTTTTCTCAATGAGAAAAAGAGGTCATCTACTTGATGACCTCTTTAATAAACTATTTTCAATTATTTAATATAATCTTACTTAGTTTGCTGATAAAGTATCATGCTCTTTATCATAAGATAATGTTTTTGTTGAATCTGTTAAAACTTTAGCAATAGCTTTAGCTCTTTCTTCATATTTGTTTTCGCCAGCAACAACTGGTAATTCTCCATCAACAGCTAAATCAGCTGTGAAATATGTTCTACCACCAGATACGAAACCTGTAGCATTAAATACTTTACCATCAGCTGTTACATACCAAGCTTCTCTGTGCTCTCTAACTGTAGGTAATGCTATTCCTAAACCACCATCTTTTGATTTAGCCTCTGCATGAGTTGGTATAATATTTTGACATCCATCAGCATCAGCTGCTGTTGTTTCTTCTCCAGAAGCAACTAGGTCAACACCTTTCATTTTACCATATTGTCCACAATCTTTACCTGTAGCTAATGTGTAATAAATTTGCTCTGTGTTTCTTGTTTTGTTTGATGTAGCAAATTCTGTAGCAACACCTGTCAATTGGTCCGTTAAAGCTGAGCTAACGTTTGAAACGTTTTGTGTAAATGTAGCCAATTGAGCTCTTTCTGGTGTATCCATACCACTAAAAATAACTACAGCTGCTAAGATGATTATTACGATGATTGTAATAATCAATGAAATTAAAGAAATACCTTGATTTTTCATAATAAAAATCCTCCTTAAAAATTTGTTTTTTGTCTAGAGTTTTACTCTAGCTTTGCTCGTCCTCTGAGTAGGTAAACTCTAGACGGCAGTAGTTTATTTTAGCTAGAATTTAAATTAAACTTAAAACTCGCGCTTACTTTTTAAGTTTAACTTAAATGTCCGACCTAAAATCACTTTACATTCTTGATTATACAGAACTGTTTCTAAAATAGCAATACTTTTTTTGATTAAATTAATGTTACTCAATTATTACAAATATGTAACATTTACTTATGTTTACAAGCTATATTTTACATTCCGTATGCATCAAATAAGAAGTTACCCATATATACTTCCATGATTGGTTTTAATACGACAATCATAAATGCTACAAGTACAACACCTGCGATAGCCATAGATACCTGTGGTATAACAGCCATAATTCTTGACATTGTTATTTCGATATCATCTGCTATGTATTCCGTAATCTTTCCCATCATCATCTTAATATCTGTTTCCATACCTATTTTTAACATCTCTATTATCATCGTCGGCATAAATTTATATGCTTCAAACGGTTCAACCCAAGATAAACCTTGTGCCAAGTTACTTTGGGCTGCCTCAACCATCGCTAGGAACATATTGTTTTTTACAACTGATTTACTAACTTCCATAGAGTCATCCAGTTTTGCATTGTTTTCTAGGTTTAGCTGCATAGCACGAAGAAATTTTTGCAAATCTAGTCTTATCATAAGTTGCCCAAATATTGGCATTGTGTATTTAAATTTATCCATTAAGAATCTTCCACTTGGTGTATTTATCCAAGTAATAAATCCAACTACTATTCCTGCTATTATACCAACGGATACATACCAGTACTTTGCTATCATCTTCATGAAATTTGAAACTGCAAGTGTCGCCGCAGGAATTTGATCTTCTACCCCTAATTCTTTATATAAGTTTTCCATTACCGGCAATCCCCAAACAATAGCTACGATAGTCATAATTATAAGTGCACCAATCATAATTATTGGCTGCGTTACTGCTTTTTTAACCTGTCTTTTCATCGTTTTAGAATCTTCTAGTGAGCTTAAAGCCTGTGACAAAGATTCTGCAAGCGAGTCTGACATCTCACCAACTTTTATAATACTTACATAAAGCATTGGAAATACTTTAGGATAATGTTCCATTGTTGTATATATGTATTCACCGGCTTCAATACCATTTAGTATATCTGCGATAATATCTTGCAAGGCAGGATTTTCAGTGTTTTCAAGTATTGTCGTTAGAGCTCTAACATTATTAAAACCAGCTCTTTTTAAAAGGTGAAAGTTTTGCGTAAATGCCATTACTTCTTCGGTCTTAACAGTACCTGTCAGTCCTAGATTTTTAAGAAATGGTATTTCTACATCTTTTTTCAAGCCTTTCTTTTTATTTTTTTCTCTTTCTTGCTTTTCTCTAAGTTTTGTAACAGCTATCGCAGTTACTTGGTTTCTTTTATCTGATTTACCTGAATTTGCAAACAAGCCTTGTGCTTTTTTAACTGATATCGGTGTAAGTCCACTAGCCTTAAGTCTCTTCATTACATTTATTTCAGAAGTGTCATTTAGCTGGCTTCTTACTACTTTTCCGAGTTTTAGTTGCAGCTTTACAGTTATATACTGGCATTTTAGTTCTCCTTTCTTTTGTAAAACTTAAATTAAGTTATTAGAATGCTAATTTTCTTCTAACTTCATTTAATGTTGTATATCCGTTTGCGACTTTATTAAAAGCATCAACAATCAAAGGTCTGTAACCCTCTCTAAATGCTGCCTCTCTTATCTCTGACAAAGGTCTATTTTCCATTATTAGCTCTTTTATTTCATCATTTACAGAGAATATTTCTATAGCTGCAATACGACTATAAAATCCTACACCATTACATTTTTCACAGCCAACTGGATCGTATGTATGTTTTCCTTCTAAATCAAATTTATAGTCAAATCTTTTTCCTATTGTTTCAAATATCTTCTTTTCTTCGTCATTAAATGGTCTTTCTTTTGCACAATTTTTGCATACTCTTCTTACTAGTCTCTGTCCAATTGAACAAGCCAAAACACTTCCGATATCATAGTTTGATATACCAAGTTTACGAAGTCTTGTTACAGCCTCTATACTATCTACGGTGTGCAATGTTGCCAAAACGAAGTGTCCTGTTTGTCCTGCTTGGATGGCAATTTCTGCTGTTTCAGCATCTCTGACCTCTCCGACAAGTATGATATCAGGGTCTTGTCTCAAGATAGTTCTAAGAGCATCAGCGAATGTTTCGTTTTTGCTAACTTCTATCTGGTTTAATCCTGCAAGCCTAATTTCTACGGGATCCTCGATAGTAGTAATATTTATTTCTGGTTTATTTAATAAGTTCATGGCACTATATAGAGTTGTTGTTTTACCTTCACCAGTAGGAGCTGTAATAAGAGTTATACAGTTTCTCTTATTAAAGCATTTTGCCATAATTTCATCATCACTAGGATATCCAAGTTCTGAAAGACCTTGAACGTTGGCATCTTTTTTCATAAGTCTTAGAACCATCTTTTCTCCATAGATATTTCTCTGTGAAGATACACGAATGTTGTAGTCTGAGTAAGCTATAATTCTACCATCTTGAGATGTTTGTTTTTCTTGATGCATGTTTGAAATAGCTTTAAGTCTACCTATTATTTGATTTTGCTTCGCTTTATCTATACTTGTTACTTCGATAAGGTCACCATCGATTCTGAACCTAACTCTAAGTCTATCTTCCATCGGCTCAAAGTGAATATCACTCGCTCTTTTTACCATTGCTGATCTTATTATATTATCAACTAGCTGTGTATTATCTTTTCCAAATGAATCATAGGCTTCTGGAGTATCAACACTTCTTTCAATATTTGCAACGATTTCATCTATCGTGCTTTCAAAAGTAACGTACTCCTCCATCGTTATACCTTTACTTAAAAGTATAAGTCTTATCATGTTCTTTGTATTTTTATCTGTAGGATCTGCGAAAGCAATTTTCAATTTATTGTTTTCAAATTCGAAAGGCATTACTTTATTTCTTTTTACTATATCCATTGAAAGATAATCAGTAAATTTAAATGTCATTGTCATAGGATCTATTAAAGCAGGTTTAACTCCACTTTGTTCAGCTATAACATCTAGTAATTCCTTATCTGGACATAACTTAAGCTGATGAAATGCCTCACCAATTTTCATTCCCGGATGTTCATTTTTATATTTTACAGCTTCATTTATATCCGCAGATTTAACAAGACCTCTTCTAACTAATTCTCCACCAAGAGGTGTTTTATTAGCTTGGTTTTCAAATAATGCCATTTTATTTCCTCCTCTTTTTTCTTATGCATTTACTACTTATACAAAATAATTTTATTACTTTTTATATACACAAGTCAACAATTTTTGACAAGTTCATTTATTTACCAAAATTGCTAAAAAATACTGTATTTCTAAACTTTAGCCGCCTGTTGATAAATGATAATGTGCGCCTAATCCTTCTGCAATATTTGCAGCATTATTTATTTCTTCTGCGTAAGCATTTTGTATAGCTTCTATTGACTTTGTTTGTCTTATATATGCACTTGCACTTTTTCCATATAATAAAATTCCGTATAAGGAAAAAATAAGTATTGTAAAAAATGCAATCATTGTTAATGAACCTTTTTCTTTTTTCATGATTTGTACACTAGTTTGATTCTTAATCAAACTTTCCTCCTTTCAAATATTATCTACCAACTTTAAATGATTGTGATTTCTCTACTAAAACTTTTCCATACATATACTTAAGATTTAAAGACACAACATTTTTTTGTTCATCATAATCAAATTTAGCATCCAAAATATTTTCGCCAATTAAAACATCATTACGATATATTTCATATTGCATTCTTTCTGTTGCACGATTGCTGATATATTTTATATAATATCTTACATCATTGTCTAATCTTAGGCTCTCGTCTGAATAGTCCAAAGCTTCATTTGCAGACTTTACATCTGATATCAAAAAAGAATATATCTTAAGTGCTTCGTTTGAGATTTTTCCTCTATTTGTAACTTGTCCTATTTGTGAAGTATAGTTTGCAGATATGAAAGTAAATATAACTAAAACTATTACAAGAACTATTACATATATAGTTAAAGATGTAAGTGTAACTCCTCTTTTATTTTTCATTTCTTTACTCCTTTACTTCACAATTTTTAAAGACTTTAATTCTATATTGTACTTATCTGTACTAGTAGGTGTCCTTGTGTATTCAACATTTACTGTTACTAAAAAAACTTTATCATCATAAACTTTGTTTCCATTTTTTATTTTTTCTATTTTTACTCTCGCATTCATAAAGTTTTCTGAAAATCCAACATCGCTTACCGTTGTCTCTTCTGACTGCAAAACGTTTTCCATTTCTTTTATTGCAAAATCTAATGCTTCATTTCTTTGAAGTAATAATCTATAGTTAGTGAACGAAGCATTGATAAGTGAACCTGTACAAGCTAAAAATATTGTTATAACAGCTAGTCCTATTGCAATTTCTATAAGTGAATATCCTTTATTTGATTTCAAATTCATTTTATCAACCCCAAACTTTAATCAATTCTAATAAATCTTGTATGTATGGTGAAATTATAAGCACTATTATAGTTGCAATAGACAAATAATATCCCCAAGGAATTTCTTTATACTTATGTATTAAAAATCCTATAAATCCTATTATGGAAGATAAAGCTATTCCAAGTATTTGCACTGAAAATCCAAACATAAGACCAATTACTGATAAATATTTTATATCTCCATATCCTATAGGTGATTTTTCTTTATCCTTTAGTAAAGCTTCGATTAATTTATTTATAACGAAAAGTATTAAAGGTATTAAAATAGCTCCTATTATTTTGTCTGACATGTATGTTATTGCATTCCATAATGTATCATTAAAAGATACATCTTGAACTTTATTCATTCCAAAATACATTACTGTATTAAAAACGAAATATGCAATTGCAACACAAAACTCATATATAATTACACCATTTGGTATCTTATAATTTTCCTTATCTATTCCCGCAATAATAAACATGCCCGCCATAAATAAATATGCAAAAACTAAATAAATAATATTTTCTAAGCCATTTGTTAATGCTAATGTTAAAAATACAATTCCAGAAAAGACTTCAAGCAAAAGATATCTAATTCGTATTTTTTCACCACAGTATCTACATTTTCCACCTAGAAATATATAACTAAATACAGGAATTAAATCCCAAAAGTTTAATTTATGACCACATGTTGTACAATGTGATCTAACATAAACTATATTTTCTTTCCTTGGAATTCTATACACTGCAAGTGTAAAAAAGCTTCCAAATACTACGCCTGTGATAGTAATTGCTATATATATAATAATTTCCATTTCTAAAACTCCCAACTATTTTTAAAGGGATATACACGGAACTTGTAATCGGTGCATATCCCTTAATTGTTTATTTATTCTCCTGATGTTTGAAATCTTCTTGCTGCAGCATCTTCTGGTTTTTCTGATTCAGCAGCTCTTATTCCATCAACTGTTTCATCACCAGTTGATGGATAAACTAAATCTTCTTCATCAGATTTATTATTCTTTTTTTCTCCACCAGTTGTCATATTTATCGTTCCATTAACTTTTTCTGTAGGCAAATCTGAATTTGAACTGATATCTCCAAACGGTGTTGCCTTGCCTGTTTGCATTCTAACATCATTTTCTGCGTTAGTAATTTGAATAGGCTCTGTTTCGTGAGTAACTGTTATTTGTTTTATATTTTCCAATCTGTTATTTGAAGCAGCTGAATATTCTTTTGAATCTGCCTGCACATATTTATCGCCTTTCGGTATTTCCATACCATAAGGTATTTTATCTTTGAATGCAACAAAAACAACAGCTGCAAGTATAACTATTATCACTATAGCAATACCAATTTCTTTAAGTATGTTAAGTAATATTTTCATTCACAACAATCCTTTCATAAAAGTTACAATTTATTTTGTAACAACTGTGATTCCCTCAACAGTGAACTTTGCTTTGGTTACAGTATTCTTGCTTGCACCAGCTTCTAATTGTATGTTATCTATTACAAATCTTAACTCTGGGTCGTTTGATAAGTCATATACAAAATTTATTATTGAAATATATGTTCCAGTAACATCAAATTCAAGTGTAGCATTTTCTGTTGTATTCATCCAGAATTTCACATTATTATCTTCAGCATAATTTCCAATAACAATCCATAAATAATCAAGTAAAAATTCTTCTTCTTTCATAGCAGCTTCAAGTTGTTCATCTGTAGCATTTGCAGCCAAAGAATCATATTCTTGTTTTGCTTTATTAAATTTTGCTTTAGCTGTGGCTACAGAACCAGTTGCAACTGAGTAATTTGTGTTTATTGTCATTGCTAATTCGCCTTTATCCTTCTCTAGCTTTTCATTATTTTGGGTTAATGTTTTATATGATGGTATAATCATTCCTGCTAAAACAGTACCATTTGCAACAGTATTATAGGTAAGATAACCTAAAGCTAGAATCAATAACACTAATAATAATTTTTTCATGGCATCGCCCCACTAACTTTAATTTTAATATTTCCATCCATTGATATAACAGACATATCAACATCTGTTAATACTTTTTCTAATTTTAGTTTAGAAACAAAATAACCTAGTTGTGCATACTGTCCAGATTCTGCATCCATCTCCACCCTACCATCTTGCACAGCGATAGATGTAACTTGTACATTTTCTGGAATAATAAACATAAGCTTACTCATAAAATTAGGTATTGAAAAATTAGCAGTACGTGTAGTAACTTTCCCAAGAAGTTCTTGTAATTCTGATTTCCAAACTTTATATTTACCTGCTTGTTCATCTATTTTAGCAGCATCACTTTTGGCAGCATTTATCCAATTGTTAACATCTACTTTATTTTTGTTTATTTCAGCAGACTTTTCTGAAATCACTTCATTTGTATAATACGATGCACCAGAATAAAGTGCAAATGTAAGCAAAACGGCTCCTGCTGTTCTGGCAAGCCAAGCCTCTGTTGCTGTAAATCCTTTTGGCTTTTCTTCTTGTTCTATTCCTTCGCCATCACCAATATCAATATTTGGTTGCGTAGCATCATCGGAAGTGTTTTCTACTATTTCGTCATTAAATTCAATATCTATCTTTTTCTTTTTAGCACCTGGCAACTTACTGCTAAAAGATGAAAATTGATTCGTTAATTTTTTTAGTCCTGGTTTTGATTTTGCAAAATCAAAAATCTTTTCTTTTATCTCTTCGAATTTTTTTTGTAACAATTCCGTATTCATCATTGTTGCAGCACTACCAGAAATAAATTCAGTATCTTGATCATTAAATCCAAGTCCATTAAAAGCAAGGGCTATCGCTGTATTTACTTCCATTATATCTTTTAGATTATTCGAATCTTTTGGTAAAAAGTAAGGTACTAATAATTGACAAGTCTTATCTGTAAAAAGTTCATGAAAGTATAAATCCAGATTGTTTATAATAATGCCTGTACCTGTTAGATATATTCTATTTATCAAAGGTAAATGTGGCTTTAAATCTTTTTCTATTCTTCCTCTTAAATCATATAGCATAGGAATTATTAAATCCAAGATTTCTCTGTCTGAGTCTTCTAGTGAATAAACATCTTCTATATATGCTGAAACGCCTTTACAAGCCTCATAAGCTTTCGAATAAGAATTATACTTTTCAGCAAGTTTAGGCAAAACATCTTTCATTCCTATTGGATATGAAAGAATCTCTGCAATCTCACCACGTTCAATAATTGTTACAACCGTTTCATCTTCGATATTTATTATAGCTACTTGATCATCTATTCCTTTATTTGCTAGTATATTTGTTATAGATGTTCCAAGAGGAGCTAAACTTGTTATCTTTTTATCTGAAAAATCTCTAAATACATTTGCTAAATCGGACTTATCTGTTGCTACACATATTGCTTTATACTTATCTGCATCACCAGTATTTTTTGAAAGTTTAAATTTCATTTCCATTACTGAAGGAATAAGTCCTTTTGAAGCACATGCATCAGCGAATCCAGTTGTAACAAGTTCTTTTATATCTTTTTTATTAAGTCTACTAAAAACATCTATTAATTCATATTTTTCACTTGTAATACTTGTAGCCAATTCGTCGTTTGCAGAATTAGTTTCTCCAATTATTTCTTCTATAGTTTCTTGCGTATTTTCGCTAAAACGTACACCATAAGACGCAAGTTTAAAAGAAGTGCCATTCTTATCAGAATCTAATTTTGCATATTTAATTATATTGTTTTCAGTGTATATTCCCAAACAATTCGGCATACTCTTTACTCCTTCTCTCTTTAGTATATGCTAATTTTATTCTTCTGAATTTTCTGTAGGTGTTTCTACAGATTGGCCAAAATCAAATGCTTCAAATCTATATAAAAATGTAAGCATTTCAGAATATTTCAAATTTTGAGTTAACCACAAAGAATTATCATAACCAAGTAAAACACCAGAGTCATTAAACATTTTTGCTACTGTATCTTCATCTGCTGTTTGATTAGACATCAAATTATACATTAATGTAAGAAATGCACCTCTAGACATTTCACCACACATAGGCATTATTCCGTAATTTAAAGAAGCTGCATATTTAGTATTTCTTAGACTATACAAAACACTATTTTTATATTCTCTTTCTATTTTAGTGTCTTCACTTAAAAGCGTAGCCGCTCTATATCTTGCTAAATCCATATATAAATTAATATTTTTTAAATCTTCCCTTGTTAAAATGTTTGAATGCTCTGACATTGTAGTTTTTGAATGTTCTATTAGTGTTGCAACATTTCTATATTGTGTAGGTGTTAATTTTTCAACTGACGAACCAATATATGAGTTTATATTGTCCATTATTCCCTCAATAGCACCATTATATAGCCCCTCAACACGGCCCTCTTGTACAATGCCTTTTTTAGCTGTAACACCCTTTAATCTTAAATATTTTAATATTGTATCATAATAATCAGAAAGCGTAACATTTCTGCTAAGTTGTGCTTGAGTTTTTATAGGAGTCAATTTTTTACTTAAAGCCCATTGATAACCCGGTGTTCCCCACCAAGCTGCATAAGAAGTAGTTCCTATAAAAATAAAAAGTGTACATATTGTAATATATATAAATACATTTTTCTTCATTTTCTCACACCTTTTTCTTAAAAGTCTTTGTCTTAGTATGCCAAAATCAAGCAATTGGTATACATTGTAAAAATATTATGTGCTCATAAATTGCCACTTTCAAACTATAAATAGTTTATATGTTTGTCAGTAATTTTGCAACGTTTGTTACACAAAAATAATAATACTGTAACATTTCTGTAACAAAAGAGGAGTCCCTACGGAACTCCTCTTTTAAAGCTTTTTTATTAAACTAATCTAACAAGTTTTATCATTACTTTTTCGCCGTTAATATCAAGCTCATTTTCACCTATGCCTGCTTCAATTTTATCGGCTAACGTGTCGTCTGCAATTTCGTTTTTATTTCTTTCGATTATTTCTGCTAATTTATCATTTCCAGAATAATAAATCTCAATATGATTTTGAACTTCAAATCCAGATTCTTTTCTTAAATTTTGAATCTTAGAAATTAACTCTCTTACAAATCCCTCTTCAATTAATTCAGGTGTAAGTTCAATATTTAAAACAACAATCATATCGTCTTCTTGCATTGAAATATATTTTTCTGATTTTGTCGTTTCTATTAATAAATCTTCTTCTAAAAGTTCAACTTTAGCTTCACCAATTTCAAGAACAACTTTGCTGTTTTCCTTTAGCTCTCTTACATAAGCTGTACCATCGCCCATTCTAAGCATTTGATTTATCTTAGGAAGTATTGCTCCAAATTTAGGTCCAACTGTTTTTAAGTTTGGTTTAACGTTATATGAAACAAAGCTACTTGCATCATCAACAAATTCTAATTCTTTTACATTTAATTCTTCTTTAATTATGTAATAATAATTTTCGTCTAATTTCTTTTTAGACTCTACATAAGCTTTAGACAAAACTTGTCTGTTTTTCATGCCAGAAACATTTCTGCAAGCTCTTCCTAGAGTAACTATTTTTAATACTGTCTCCATATTTTCTTCTAGTTTTTCATCAATATAATCTTCGTTTGCAACCGGAAAGTCACATAGATGAATACTTTCAGGAGCAGTTTTATCTAAATTAGTTACTAAGTTTTGATATATTTCTTCTGTCATAAATGGTACAAATGGTGCGCATACTTTTGCAAGTGTTACTAAGCATGTATATAAAGTCATGTAAGCATTTATCTTATCTTGCTCCATACCATTTGCCCAGAATCTATCTCTTGATCTTCTTACATACCAGTTTGAAAGCTCATCTGTAAAATCTTGAATTGCTCTCGCACTCTCTGTTACTTTATAATCTGTCATTAATTCATCAACAGTTTTTACAAGAGTATTTAATTTTGATAAAGCCCATTTATCCATTTGCGATAATTTATCATATTCTAGTTTGTAATCCATCGGATTAAAGTCGTCTATGTCTGCATATAAAACATAAAAAGCATAAGTATTCCAAAACGTTCCTATAAACTTTCTTTGGTACTCACTTATTCCTTCTGGATAAAATCTTGTTGGAAGCCAAGGACTGCTACTTGCACAGAAATACCATCTTACAGCATCTGCACCTTGATTATCCAAAACTTGCCAAGGATCAACTACGTTTCCTTTATGTTTTGACATCTTTTGTCCATCTTTATCTTGAACATGTCCTAATACTAAACAATTTTCAAATGGTGATTTATCAAACAATAATGTTGAAATGGCCATAAGTGTATAGAACCAACCTCTTGTTTGGTCAATAGCTTCACTTATGAATTGGGCTGGGAAATGTTTGTGGAACAATTCCTTATTTTCAAATGGATAATGGTATTGTGCAAAAGGCATTGAACCCGAATCAAACCAGCAGTCTATTACATAAGGAACCCTATGCATTTCCTTTCCACATTTTTCGCACTTCATTGTTAATGGATCCAAATATGGTTTGTGTAATTCTATATCATCTGGAACGTTTTCACATCTTTCTTTTAACTCTTCTCTACTTCCAATAACATCGTAATGACCACATTCACATTCCCAAACCGGAAGTGGAGTTCCCCAATATCTAGAACGAGATAATCCCCAGTCAATAACATTTTCTAGGAAGTTTCCAAATCTTCCGTCTTTAATATTTTCAGGCATCCAATTTACTGTATTATTGTTTGCTACTAATCTATCACGAAGAGCAGACATCTTTATAAACCAAGTATCAATTGCATAATAAAGAAGTGGTGTATCACATCTCCAGCAGAATGGATATGAATGTTCATAAGGAAGTGCTGCAAATAATAAGCCTCTTTCTTCCAAATCTTTTAAAACAAGTTTATCTGCATCTTTTACAAATGTTCCTGCCCACTTTCCTGTTTCTTTGCTGAAGTTACCTTGTTCATCAACTAATTGTACAAAAGGTAAATCATTATCTTTTCCAACTCTTGAGTCATCTTCACCAAAGGCAGGAGCTATATGAACTACACCTGTACCATCTGTTAATGTAACATAGTTATCTGCTATTACATACCAAGCTTTTTTTTCTGGCTTTGCAAAATTATAAAGTGGCTCATACTCTGTTCCGTATAACTCATCACCAATATATTTTGTAATTATCTCATACTCGCCTTTTATTACACTTGGAACTAATGCTTCTGCTAGTATATATTTTTTACCATCTTCGGCTTTTATTTTAACGTAAGTTTCCTTTGGATTAACACAAAGAGCAACATTTGATGGAAGTGTCCAAGGTGTAGTTGTCCAAGCTAAAATGTATGTATTTTCTTCATTTTTAACTTTAAATCTAGCAATACAAGATGTTTCTCTTACGTCTTTATATCCTTGAGCAACTTCATGTGAAGAAAGTGATGTGCCACATCTTGGGCAATAAGGAACAATTTTATGTCCTTTATATAATAAACCTTTTTTGTGTATCTCTTTTAATGCCCACCATTCAGATTCTATATAATCATCATGATAAGTTACATAAGGGTCATCCATATCAGCCCAAAAGCCTACTCTATCACTCATTTGCTCCCATTCGTGTTTATATTTCCAAACACTTTCTTTACATTTTTGAATAAAAGGTTCAACACCATATTTTTCTATTTGAGGTTTTCCGTTTATTCCAAGCATTTTTTCAACTTCTAATTCAACAGGAAGTCCATGAGTATCCCAACCAGCTTTTCTTGGGACTTCATAACCTTTCATCGTCCAAAATCTAGGAATAACATCTTTAAATACTCTTGTTTCTATATGTCCTATATGTGGCTTTCCATTTGCTGTTGGAGGTCCATCATAAAACATAAAAGTTGGATGACCTTCTCTTATTTTCAAACTTTTCTTGAAGATATCGTTCTTTTTCCAAAACTCGATAACTTCTTTTTCTCTTTCGACACTGTCTAAATTAGTTGAAACTTTTTTGTACATTTAAAATTCCTCCTTAAATTTATATATTTAATACATCTTTCGTGTTACATAGGAATTAAACAAAAAGCACTTTGTCCAAATATACTTCGGACAAAGTGCTAAAACTTTGCTATACCACCTACATACTATCATATGAGCTCTCTATAACGTGAGAAACACGTCAGCACTTACCTTTTATTTCAGTGCCAAAACTCGGAGGTGATTTTCAGTAAAACTCTAGTCATCAAGCTTCCACCACTACTTGACTCTCTGCATACTTTCATCTTACCTACTCTCCTCTTCAAAGTCTTTACCTTTCAACTGTCTATAATTATATCACGTTTTTATGATTTGTAAATACCTAAATTTAAAACTCATAATGTGACCATAAGCTTATAATTCTAATTACTTTTTTATCTTCTAATACTTGATAAATTAGTCTATGTTGTATATTTATCCTTCTTGAAATAAAGCCCTCTAAATTTCCAACTAGTTTTTCATAAGGTAGTGGATTTTGAAAAGGGTTTTCTTTTATTATTTCAACTAACCTTTTTGCTTTACTTTCTAATTTATTTTCTTTTAACTTTTCGATATCTTTTAGAGCTCTTTTATGAAATTCTACTTTGCAAACTGTTAAAAAGTTTTTTATAAAAATTAGTAATACCAAGCCGTAAAAAGCTTGGTATTGCTATATTTTTATATCTCCGAAATTATAGGAATAATCATCGGATTTCTCTTTGTTTTTACATATACAAAATCATGAAGTGTGTCTTTTAATGTATTTTTTATTGTTGACCAATCTTTTGTTCCATTAGCCTCAAATTTTTCTAAATCTTTGCAAAGTTCACTACGCATCTCGCCCATCAAGTCTTCTGATTCTCTAACGTATACAAAACCTCTTGAAATAAGGTCTGGACCTGCTAAAATTTTTCCAGTCTTTTTCTCCATAGCGATTACTACTATTATTAGTCCATCTTGAGATAGATGTTGTCTATCACGAAGAACGATATTACCTACGTCGCCAACACCAAGACCATCTATAAATACTCTTCCTGCTGGCACACTTCCTGTAATCTTGCAAAAATCTCTATCAAGCTCTAACACTTTACCATTTACCAAAAGTGCAATATTTTCTTCTGGTATTCCAACTTTCATAGCAGTTTCAGCATGAGTTCTGATATGCCTATATTCACCATGAACTGGTATAAAATATTTTGGTTTTACCAAAGATAAAATTAATTTTTGCTCTTCTTTGCAAGCATGTCCAGATACGTGAATATCTGCAAGTGCACTATATACAACTTCAACACCTAATTTATATAAATCATCTATCACATTTGAAATTAATTTTTCGTTTCCTGGTATTGGTGAAGCTGATAATATAACTAAATCTTCGCTATTTAAAGTAACTTGTCTGTGCGAACCTGCAGCCATTCTTGAAAGGCCTGCCATTGATTCGCCTTGACTACCTGTTGTAATAATTACTAATCTATCAGGTGTATAATCATCAATTTCATCGATATCTATTAGCATACCTTCTGGTATATTTAAGTATCCTAAATCTTTCGCAATAGTCATTACATTAAGCATACTTCTACCACATATCGCAAGCTTTCTATTATTTTTCATGGCAGAATAAACTATTTGTTGAACTCTATGCACATTTGAAGCAAATGTAGCAACTATTATCCTCTTTTTACAATCAGCAAAAATATTATCAAATACTTTACCAACTGTGCTTTCAGACATCGTAAAGCCTTCTCTTTCAGAGTTTGTGCTATCTGACATAAGTGCAAGCACCCCTTGTTTTCCAAGCTCTGCAAGTCTTGCGAAATCCATTACTCTTCCATCAATAGGTGTGAAATCAACTTTAAAGTCACCTGTGTGTACAACCGTACCAACTGGTGTATGAATAGCAACCATAACAGAGTCTGCAATACTGTGAGTTGATTGAATAAACTCTATTTTAAAATTCTTTCCAAGTTCAATTATATCTCCTGCTTTAACACACTTTAGTGCTGTTCCTCTAACTAATTTATGCTCTTCCAATTTTGTTTTTATAAGTCCTAGTGTAAGTCTTGTCGCATATATTGGTGTGTTTATTTGTTTTAATACATAAGGTATTGCTCCTATATGATCTTCGTGACCATGAGTAATTACCATACCTTTAAGTTTTTCTTTATTTTTTTCTAGGTATGTTATATCTGGTATAACAAGGTCTACACCAAGCAAATCATCTTCCGGAAAAGCTACACCACAATCAAGTAAAAACATTTCATTTCCATATTCAAATACAGTCATATTTTTACCGATTTCTTCTAATCCACCAAGTGGAATTATTTTTAATCTTTCTCTTTTTAATCCACTAGTAGCCGGTGAGATAAGTCTTTTTTCTACAATTGGCTTTGATACTTTTTGGGCTTTATCTGACTCAGTTACTGCTTTTTCAACTTTCTTATCTGAAACTATCGATTTTCTCCTTGGTCTTCTTGTAGTTTCTTTCTTTTCTATCTTTACTTCTCTTTTTTCTGTAACAATTTCTTCATTTAAATTTTCTACTTTTTTATCTTCTGTTTTCTTAGTGTAAGGTTTACGACTATAGTGCTTTCTGTACGGTCTATTTGTCTTAACCTCTTTTTCATTTATCTCGTCTGTCAAAAAAAATTCTCCTTTCATTTTGCTGATTATCAAATGATATTTATTTACTTCATATCACCCGAATCATTATTTAATCTAAAATACTTCATATTTGGATTTTTCTCCATAACATCAAGCCAATAGTATAAATCACAAACTACTTCTTTGTTTCCTCCCCTTGCACGCACTCTTGGGAGACTAAGTAGATTTAATTTTTCACTATTTGGATTTGGTGCCGGCTCTGCTCCAACTAACAACACAATTTTATTCTCATACTTCATTCCATCATAAGTTCCAGTCGCAATATAATTTTTGTATTCTTTTGAACTTATTCCAAAAGGTAATGCTAAAGAATTAATTTCATATCCAGTCAAATTTCTAACTAAATTTGCAACCGTTCCAACTTCTTTTTGAATAGTATCCGAAGAGGCTTTATTTAAATAGACATGAGTATTTGTGTGATTGCCAATCTCAAAACCTTTGTTTATTAAGTATTCCAAGCGTTCTTTATTTGTACCTTCGCCCGCAAAGAAAGAACCACCATTTATATAAAATGTACCATTTAATCCAAAATCAGGATGCGCTTTATAAAACTTTTCCATTATTCCAACAGCAGATTTTGGATTTGCAATAAGCTTGTCTCCACTATCTTTTATAAGATTAAATTGTCCTTTTGTACCATCATCAAAAGTCAAAATAATCGGAGTACATCCTATAGGAACTTTTATATTATTTTCTAAATAATCTGTAAGCGAAATAGTCCTATATCCTAGCTCATACATATACTCCAAGTCTTTTTCAAAATTTTCAAAAGATCTAGAATATTCATCTGTTTCCACATCTGCGAACTTGTGGTACATCGCTATTATGATTTTACCCTTTTCGTTATACTTATAAACATCTTCTTTTAATGAAGAGTCATCTTCTTTTTCACCGCTCTCTAAAGAAGATACATTTTTAATCTCTCCACTATTAAATTTTTCTTTTTCAATACCTTTGTCGGTGTCTACTTCAAGGTTTCCGTTCCTGCAACCAATACATGCAATTATAACACAAATGGCAATTATTGTCAACATAATTTTTTTAGACATAACTAGCACTCCTCTCTTTTCTTTAATTATATATTATGCTTTTGGGAAATAAAAGAGGGTGAGAATTTTTTGTTTGGGATTTATAAGAACTGGGTTAATAGGCAACTACATAAATAAAAAAAGACTCACATCTGTAACTTAGCCGTTAGATGTGAGTTTTCTCCAAAATACGGCAAAACCACGTTTGTGGAATTGTCATTTCCTATTACTTATTTTACACAGATTTTTTTAAAAGTCAAATGAAATTACTTACTAATGTTTTATAAAATTATATTTTACATCTCAATTTTATATTTTAAATATTTATCAGATAAATTTAATGTCGCTTTGTTTTTTATATCTACGCAAGGTATCAAAAACATCTCTTTGTCTGCATCAAATATAAAAAGATAATCAACATTTGTTTCAACTAAAGTTTTATATGTATCTCCTTTCGTACCACCACAACTTTTCAAAGCAACTTGATACACTCCATATTTTGTTTTACACCCCGTTGATTTTACTTGAACAGTTTTTAGTAAATTATTTTTTTCTATTACTAAATCATAATCTTGAGTATCATTTAGAGGAATTGAAACTGTGTATCCATTTAACGAAAAATATGCAATTGCAATTCCAAGTGCTGAATTACCCTTTTCTTTATTTGTATCAAATACCATAACCTCTCCTTTTACAAACATTAGTTCTTTTGCGTTCGCAAAAAAATATCTTGCATTTAAGCAAGATATTTTGGTGGGCAGGGGTGGATTCGAACCACCGTACTCAATGAGAATAGATTTACAGTCTACCGCCTTTAGCCACTCGGCCACCTACCCATTTATTTAATTTGTCTTGGTGGATCTTCAGGGACTCGAACCCCGGACCGACCGGTTATGAGCCGGTTGCTCTAACCAACTGAGCTAAAGATCCATCAGCTGACAAATGTTAGTATACTCGAATTTGATTTCATTGTCAACAAAAAAATAATTTTTTTACTATTTTTTTCAAAGTATATGAACAAGTAAAAATTATTTTGCTGTAAACTTAGAAATTTCAGCTAACATAGAAAAAAAGCCAACACAAAAAGTGTTGACTTTCTCCATTATTTATCTGTCTTTAATCTTCTCGTACTCCTCTGCACCTTTCAGTGCAACTTCAAGTTCATTTTTGCTAGGTTCAATCAATGCATACTTTTGCAAAAAGTCACAATAACCATTTGCCCACATTGCAAGCACAACATATGCGGCTACCAAAACACTAATCAGCACTACCCACCAAATCGGAGCAAATGCCAAAACAAGTCCAACAATGGTTGCAAAAAGCAATACTACAGTCAGTACAGTGCTTCCACAACAAAATGAAATAGACTTTTCTTTTGCAAGTTCTTCGATGGTAGTAGGAATACTCTTGTGCTTCATATAATAGTTAAGCACTTTATGTTCAGCAGCATGATACCTAAAAGTAGATTTGTTACTGGAAATTTTACTGGTAATAAAGAAATAGCCAAAAGCTGTCAGCCATGCCAGTACCAAAACGGCAATAATCTTGTAGCTCATGGCAGCATCTTCAACCAGTTTCCAAAGTAATGTTGCAATCACAGTAAAACCGGCTACAATAAGAAAACGATACCGTGTTTTCTCTATCTGTGGATTATCATAGGTCTTCCTCACAGAAATGCTTCCATCTTTTTCTCGCCTTGCCTGAATTGTCATCTTCTTGGACTGCACATAAAAATCGATTCCGTTGCTGTAAGCTCGTGCTTCTGCAATAGTCATTGCCACATCACCCCTTAAAAATTATCGCTCCATTATTTTATCACACAAGATTATGTTAAGTCAACTATTTATGTCGATTTGTACCATTTTGCAAATTCCTTAATCGAATCTACCGAATCATATTTAACACGATTAAGAATTTCGTCTTCCGACATCTCTGCCAAAGTTTTATCATATCCACTAGGCATATAAATGTACCACAAATCAGACCACTTTTTATCTGAATCGGTTCCACGCACACGATAAGCAATCCTTCCTTCATGTCTGCCACTAAACTGATATACATTACTGCCATCATAGTACGACAAACATTCAGTAAACCTACAACTTCTATCTATCTTACCTTCCATAAGCTTAAGAATCCCTTCAATTCCAATCGTATCCAATGCAAAATTTACAAAAGCTCTCGGAAAGCCATTCAAAGCATCAATCCAAAATCCACAATCAAGCGAAATACAAGGTCTTTTTACAAGTTTATATGCTTCAATCACCTTATACCTAGAAATATAGCTAATATCATCACTTCTCGGTTCTTCCAAATCATACTCGAAAATTTTCAAATCTACATCTTTCAAAATTCGCTTAGCCGACTCAATCTTTCCTTTATTATGAGTAACAAAAACGATTTCTGCCATTTGGCATCCTCCTTCATAAAATTTATTCTAAATGAGATTTTACAAAAATTTTGAGAATTTGTAAATAATTATCTTATGTTTTGTCAGATAAAAAATATTACTCTAGCTTTTTGATATCTACACTTATCGTTTATGATATTTTTAAAATACCAGACCTCCCCGGGTAAGAATAATAACTTTCAACTCATATATCTGCCACATTTACTGCAATAACCTCCGGATAGTTATTGGACTTTGTTTTGATTACACATGCCGTGCGCACTAAAAAAGAGCAGTAGAATTAAAATCTACTGCCCACTTTTATTTTTAGACATTATTTTCAATGTTCTGTACAAGACTAGTTCTTTTTTGACATATCGCATCAAGCAAAAGCTCAACTATTTCATTATTTCGTCTAGCTAAAGCTAAATATAGTGCATGATAATTGTCTGCGGCTGGATTTGCGCCAACACCAAGAAGTAATTTTATAATCTCCACATGTCCTCCATATGCCGCCAACCTAAGACAATATCCTTCATCTAATTCGCTATCATAAGTCCTTGCGCCATTGTCAATCAATAGTTTTACAATATCGGTATGACCATTTCTTGATGCTAGTTCTAATGGATAGTTTCGATTTTCAATAATATCTGCTCCCTTAGAAACAAGCAACTCCACCAATTCCGTGTGTCCATTTTCTGCTGCCCATGAAATTGCATTATCCGGAGCCAATCCATTTTTAATACTTTCCAATAAACCTTTTTTAGTGAAAGCGTCTTTTGAAACAATAGTAACAATCTCTGTCTTTCCGTTCATGGTAAATTTTCCTCCTTTTTAATTGTAAAGGAATGTTCAATAGTTACACATCTTACTATATTATATCATAGATTTTTATCACTGTAAACTAAATTACACCAAATATCAAAGACAAATAATAAGTAAGATTTTACAAAAATATCAATACCGAAGTATTGATATTTTATGTTACCATAGTATAATTAAATTAGAGATGAGGATTTCTTCTTATTAGTATCTTTAAGAAGGATGCTATGAGTAGAAATTTAATTGCAAATAATATGTCATCGTTTTCTATCATCGGTATCACCACCCTTTTCATTTTGAAAATAAAAAGGGCAAATCACATCATATCCGAACAACTTCATCATTAGTAGTCTACATTATATGTGTTTCATTGCGGATTTTTATATGTATTTTTATAAACTTTATAGGTTTATTAAATCTTGTAATTGTTCTCTCACAAGCATTATGCTGTTTTCATTTCAAGTCTTAGCTTATCTGCTATCATTGCTATGAACTCGCTATTTGTTGGCTTACCTTTGGTTGCTGATATTGTGTTTCCGAACATTTCGTTATTTATATCCATTTCTCCTCTTCCCCAAGCAACTTCTATCGCATGGCGAATTGCTCTTTCTACACGAGAAGGAGTCGTTTTGAATTTTTTAGCAAGTGTAGGATACAAAATCTTTGTAATAGAATTTATCATTTCAATATCATTAACAGCCAAAATAATTGCCTCTCTTATGTATTGATATCCTTTTATATGTGCTGGTACTCCTACTTCGTGCATTATCTTTGTTACCGAATTTTCAATCGGTTCTTCTTCTTTCTTCATTAAAGAAATTCTTGGTGACTTTATAATGTTTTCTTGTGATGGAACATTTTCAATCAAACCTTGATCTATTTCTCTAATCCTACTAATTAAAGTGTCTAAATCAAATGGCTTTATCATATAATATTGTGCACCTAAAGACAAAGTTCTTTGCGTAATTGCATCTTGTCCAACAGCAGATAACATCATAAATTTGGTTTTTCTTGGCTTGTTTAGTAAATCTAATTTCTCTAAAACACCTATTCCATCAAGTTGTGGCATTATAACATCTAAAAGAGCTATATCTGGGTTAGTCTTTTCAATCAAATCGATTGCCTCCTCACCGGTGTGAGCCATCCCAACCACACGTATTCCCTCTTGATTACTTAAAAACTTATTTAAGATTTGTGCAAAATCAACATTGTCATCTGCTATTGTAATAGTAGTTTCCTTTTGCATATTCTTTCCTCCTATCATTCTTCAAATTTTTACTACATTTAAAATTGTACTACCAAAAAATGGAAATTGCAATAATTATTTGTAAATTTTTTCCAATTATTCATGGTAACATTCTCGAACTAACTCAAAACATGCAGTTCTGTTTGTGATTTCGCTCAAATCGTGTAAAAATTTTTGAGAATGAGAGTCATAAACTAATACGTTAACTTCTATTTTGTCTAAAAACTTGGTATCTAATATTTTTATATCGTTATTCTTACAATAATATTGTAAAATGCTGTACATATCATAACTCAAAGATACTTTAAATTCTTTGCATAGTTTCATTTGAACTTTCTCTAGTTTTTCAGTAGCTAATTTAGCTGCCCCTCCATAACATCTAGCAAGTCCACCTGTTCCAAGCAAAATCCCTCCAAAATATCTAGTAACAACTATAAGTACATTTGAAAGTTTTTCACCTCGCAAAAGCTCTAATATGACTGCCCCTGCTGTTCCACTAGGCTCTCCATCGTCACTATATTTTTCAAAGCCGTTTGAGAGTCTATAAGCATACACATTATGTCTCGCATCTCTATTTTCCTTTTTCACTTTTAGAATTTTTTCATTGGCATCGTTTTCATCTTCTATATAAAAAACACTTGCTATAAACTTAGATTTTTTTTCTACAATTTCAGCCGTCATCTCTTCTTTTATTGTTAAAAATTCTTTTTGCACGTCTCCCCCACTTTCTGAGTTATCACTCTTTCATTATAGCCTTCAATATACTGCAAAATCAAACATTTTTCATCTTCTTATTGTGACAGTAATCGACATATAACAGTATTATTAGAAACTATATTATCATTTTTAATGCAAAAAATGTCGAAAAACAATTTGAATCTTAAATTAATTTTTTCCAGCAACATATCCTGTACTCCAAGCAATTTGTAGATTAAAGCCACCAGTATATGCGTCTACATCAATAACTTCACCTGCAAAGAATAGCCCACTTACAAGTTTAGATTCCATTGTTTTAGAATTAATTTCTTTTATACTTATTCCACCACTCGTAACTATTGCTTCCTCTATAGGTCTAAACTTTTTTAATGTAAATTCTAATCCTTTTAGTAACCTAATTAATTCTTTCCTTTCGGCTTTCGTAAGTTGATCTATTTGTTTTCTTTCATCAATCTTACTTTCAGCTATTATGTAAGGAATCATTTTAGCTGGCAATAATTCGTTTAAGCAATTTTTAAATTGCTTTTTACTATTTTTTTGAAAGTCTCTCATAAGTCTCTCATCTAGTTTTTCCTCTGATAAAGCTGGTTTTAAATCAATTTTCAATTTTACTTCATGTTTTTTCATTTCTGCTTCAATATTTTTAATTTTAATTAACTCTGCACTTGCACTTAAAATAACAGGTCCAGAAACTCCAAAGTGTGTAAAGAGCATCTCGCCAAAATCACTATATATTACCTTTTGACCACATATAATACTTATTTCGACATTTTTGAGAGACAATCCTTGCAAAACTTTTGGTTCAAATGTTTCTAAAGGCACAAGCGAAGGTCTAAGAGAAGTTACAGTATGACCCAATTCCTTAGCTAGTTTATAGCCATCACCCGTTGAGCCTGTGGTAGGATAGCTCTTTCCACCGGTTGCAATTATAACCTTATCCGCCTCATAAAACTCATCTGCAATAACACCAACTATTTTTCCTTCTTTTGCAACAATTTTTGAAACACTTTTATTAACTAAAACTTTCACATTACTTTTATCCATAGCCTTTTTTAGCTTATCTACTACTTCCATCGCATTATCAGACTTTGGAAAAACACGACCGCCACGTTCAACCTTTGTTTCAACACCGATTTCATTAAAAAAATTAATTACATCTTGATTTGAAAATTCATTAAAAGCACTATATAAAAACTTAGGATTACCAGGTATATTAGACATAAACTCACTCATTTCCATTGCGTTTGTGATGTTACATCTTCCTTTTCCTGTAATAGAAAGCTTTCTACCTACACTTCTCATTTTTTCAAATAAAGTTACATTGTTTCCACATTTACTAGCTGTTATTGCAGCTATCATACCAGCAGGTCCTCCTCCAATAACTATAACTTTCAACTCTTATCCCTCCTTTCAAAAGCTTTTTATAAAATTCTTTTTATTGCTTCAACAACAGCAATTTTTCCATACGAGTATGTAATTCCACCTTGCAAATATGCCACATAAGGTGGTCTTACAGGTCCATCACAACTAAGCTCGATAGATGAACCTGAAGTAAAGCTACCTGAGGCCATAATTATTTTGCTGTCATAACCAGGCATATCCCAAGGTTCTGGTATAACATGAGAATCAACTGGTGAATATGCTTGAATTCCTTGACAAAACTTAACTAGCTTTTCGCTATCATTAAATTTTATCATTTGAACTATATCAGAACGCACAGCATCAAATTTCGGCTCTGTTTCAAATCCTAATTTTTCAAGAAGTCTCGATGTAAAAATACCAATCTTTTTAGCTTCACAAACAATATGTGGTGCCATAAATAACCCTTGCAATATCTTTCTGTTACTATCAAAAGAAGCTCCACCTTCTTTACCAAGTCCCGGTGCACTATATCTATCACTTATAAGGTCTATAAGCTCTTTTTTACCAACAATATATCCACCACTTTGAGCAATAGAACCACCGATATTTTTTATAAGTGAGCCAACAATATAATCGGCTCCCACTTCAATAGGCTCTCTTTCCTCTGTAAATTCTCCATAACAATTATCAATCATTATATAGCTAGAAGTATTAACACTCCTAATAGTTTTGATTACTTCCTCAATTTCGGCTATTGTAAAAGCATTTCTATAAGCATATCCTCTTGAACGTTGCATGATAATTAACTTAATATCATTTTGAGATACACGATTTTTTATAGTTTCCAAGTCAAACTTATTATCTACCAAATCAATTTGCTCATATTTCACTCCAAAAGCCTTTAAAGAACTAGGATTATCTCTTATTCCTAATGTTTCATCTAAAGTATCATAGGGCTTACCATTTACACTAAGTACAGTATCTCCTGGTCTTAAAACTCCAAAAAGTGCAGTAGCAATAGTATGTGTACCTGAAATGAATTGAGCTCTTACTAAAGCATCTTCTGCTTTAAAGATATCTGCATATATTTCTTCAATAGTGTCTCTGCCTAAATCTCCATATCCATATCCAGTTGTACCTTGCATATGTGCTTCACTAATTTTATGTTTTCTAAAAGCATCTAATATCTTTTTAGAGTTTGCAAGCTCTATTTTTTCTTCCTTTGCAAACTGCTCTTTTATTTCATTTTCAACTTCATATACTAATTCATCTATCATTTTTATCACCTTTTAAATAAATATAATCGTTTTTCTATAACATTTTAAAAGCCATTTCAAATGAAAAATTCCATTTAAAATGGCTAAATAAATTTCAAATAAGTAATAGTAAATTAATCAGCAAAATCAAAATCATCTTTTGCTTTTTCTTTGAATAGGTTAAATACTTTTTCTGCCTCTTCCTCGTCTTCTAATCCAACGTATGTCTCGTTTTCACCTTCACCTTCAACTCTAAAGATTACAACCTCTCCATTTTCTTCTGATTCTGTTGGAAGCAAAATGATGTATTCTGTTCCATCCATTTCGACAGCATCAAGATATTCAAATTCAACTTCGTTACCATCTTCATCATTAAGTACTATAATATTATCAAAATCGTCAAACTCATTAGCCTCGTTCAACTCTAAATCCTTGTTCTCGTCCATTATTAATCTCCTTTCATTTAACTATTTTTATCTAGATACATCTGCAAAATATATTCTGCAGATATAGTATCTACAATCTTTTTTTTCTTTTCAGCGGATACTCCAAGTAGTGTCATTGTTTTGTGAGCAGCGACTGTAGTAAGTCTTTCATCAATTTTTTCTACTGGTAATCCAGTTTCTTTTTCTAACTTTTTAATAAAAGCGTCTGTCTTTTCAACTCTAGGACCTTTTGTAGCATTCATATTTAAAGGATAACCAATAACAATCTTAGAAACTTTATTAGCCTTTATAATCTCACATATACGTTCTAAAAGTTTTTTATCGTTTCCCTTGTGTTCTATGCTTTCTAGTCCATGAGCCATCATACCAAGTTCATCTGAAAGAGCCACACCAGTACGTGCTTCGCCATAATCTAAACCCATTATTTTCATTTATTCATTTACTCCAATATATTCTTTAACTAAATCCTCTAAAAGCTCATCACGTTCAAGTTGACGGATAAGACTTCTAGAATCTTTGTAACTAGTAATATAAGTTGGGTCACCAGACAAAATATAACCAACAATTTGGTTAATAGGATTATAACCTTTCTCAACAAGAGCTTCATATACTTGTCTTAAAATTTGTTTTGAATTTGCTTTCTTTTCTTTTTCTACTTTAAAGAAAATTGTATTTTCATTTTCCATATAAATTACCTCCTTCTAACCAAAAATTCCTCTTCTCTTTTTAGGTTCGCTACCTGTTCTAAATACACTATTTGCAAGTGCATTAATAGCTTCTGTAAACTCTGGAGTATACTTTTTGTAATCTAACTCATTTTTTAACATTCCTTCGATATATTTAACATAGTTTTCAACTGCAAAAGGAATTATAAAATATGGCACTTTATTACTTAAAAGCTCATCTATAAAAGACATTTGTGGGTCATTATAATAAGATAATCCTTCTATCAGCTTTTTAGGTGTAAGCATTGTCTTAACATATTTATTTATAACAATTCTAATCTTATTCATATCTATACTCTTATTTTTTAGTTCTCTTAAGAATAAAGTAGTTTCTTGTATCTTCATTATGTCTAAATCCTGAACTATATATATTTCATTAGCTTTTTCAAAATATTCGAAAGGTGTAGAAAAATCTGCATCAACTATAACTAGGTTATTTGCTTCTCTTACTGTATCTATAACTGTTCTATTTCTATAAGCCTTTCTAGAGTCTGATGAAGAAACTGAAGTATATACTTTTAAATTTCTTTTAACAGGTATATAAGAATCAATACCTTCAGATAATTTTTGCATACATTCAGATGCAATATTTCTTAAATCTCTGTCATCTTGATTGTATATATAGTACATACTCTTATCTCTTGTCATGTCAAGCATTCCAACAGTTATTTTTTGAGCTGCTAAAGCATGTGCAACTGCATTAACGGTGAATGTCGTACCACTCTTGTTTGAACCAACAAATAAAACCATTTTCTTAAAGTCTATCTTTCTTGGTTCATCATAATTAGCTTCATTTTGAGTAGTTGTTGTCATACCGGTATTTTGATTTAATCTTTCTGTTTGCTCTCTTAGCCTTCTCTTTTCTTCTTCTAAAGCTTGTTTTTCTTGTTCTAATTTTCTTCTTTCGGCTTCAAATCTATCTTGTTCTATTTTCATATTATTTGTATTTGACATCACAGGTGGAACATTTACATTTTTTTCTTGTTCTTTCGCTAGTGCTTCTTTCTCTGCTTTTTTCTTTAATTCTTCTTGCTGTCTTGCCAAAGCCTCTTGCTCTGCCTTTCTTTTTAGCTCTTCTTGCTGTCTTGCCAAAGCCTCTTGCTCTGCTTTCCTCTTCAACTCTTCTTCCTGCCTTGCCAAAGCTTCTTGTTCTGCTTTCCTCTTCAACTCTTCTTGCTCATTTGCTAAAGCTTCTTGCTCTGCTTTCTTCTTCAATTCTTCTTGCTGTCTTGCCAAAGCTTCTTGTTCTGCCTTTCTTTTTAGCTCTTCTTGCTGCTTTGCTAAAGCTTCTTGCTCGACTCTTTTTCTTAATTCGTCTTGTTCATTTGCGGAATTTTTGTCTGAAACACTATTCATAACATCGATCTCAATATCATTCTCTGATGGTTTTGTAGTATTTTCTACAAGATTTCTATTTTCTGGTGCAGTGATAACTTGTGTGTTTTTCTGTAACTCTGCTCTTGCAAGTGCTTCTCTTTCTGCTTTTGCTTTAAGCTCTGCTTCTTGTTTAGCCATTGCCTCTTGCTTTGCTTTTAATTCAGCTTGCTGCCTTGCCAAAGCTTCTTGTTCTTTTTGCTGTCTTTCCATTTCCTTTTGGTTATTATCTACAGTAACCTCAGGCATAGGCTTTTGAGTTTCTTTATTTCTATTATCTCTTAAAATTCCAAAAAGTCCACCACGTTTAGCTGGCTTATTACTAATTTTCTTTTGTGCTTTTTCATTTGCTTCACGTCTACTTATCTCGTCTTCATCCATTAAGAATGTATATCTATTTGAATCATATACAGCGTTTCTAACATCAGCTGGTAAACAAAGTAATATAACTTTTAACTGATTTTTATTATATTGTTCTGAAATATCATCAAAAGCTTTGACATATTCAGCTTGTGATGTCTTTCCGTTTATTCGCATATTATCATAGTATTTTAAAATACTCATGATTTGGTCTTCTTCAACAGTATCATCACTTGCCAAAGGAGAACCTTCGCTGACTATAGAAGTTATATGCAAATGTCTCTTAGCTTCTTTTTTGTTTAGTGGTTTCTTTATACAATCACACAAAGGTTCAATAGTTCTTTCATCACCTATTAGCATATTGTAAACACCAATATTAAAAAGTCTTTCAACAAAACTATCGTTTTGTTTTGTCCTTCTATCAGAACAAATGAATATAATCTCTGAATCTTCAATCTCATCTGTTATACTGTCTATATAATTAAATATAATTCTATCAAATGCCTCTATACTTTTAACATAAAATTGTTCCAAATCCTCACTTATAACAATTCTGTCATAAGTTTTATCTTTTTTTACTTCTTCTAAAAGTGCTTTAAAATAGAAAACATTTTTATACTCTAACTCTTCACCGTACTTATTATAATATTTTTCTGCAACCTTTTTTGAAGTTTGTTCATTACCTATTGCAAAAAGTACCTTCATATTTTAATCACCTTCCTGCTAAATTTAGCATTTTAATACTATTTGCCTACAACTAGCAAAGCAAATAAAAATGGTAAAACTTGAAATACAACTAATCCGACTAAGCTTGCAACCATAGTTGAAAAGCCTTGTTCCCTTTTATCTAATTTTTTCTCGCCAATAATATAGCAATTAAAAGCCCCCCATGTTATTAAAATAATAAATACTGGGATGCTATAAAGGTGTGCTACATCTAGCCAATATGCGGTAACTGCAAGTGTTTTATCGTTATACTTGTCTGTATATTCTGCTATTTTTCTTTCTTTTTTTGACATATTTGCTAAAATCTTTTCTGAAGCATCTGTGATTTCTTCTTTTTGTTCATCTTTTGTTTCTAGTTTTGGTCTATCACTTTCTCCAGATAATGTAACAACTTGTGAATGTCTCTCATCTAAAAAATCTTCTTCTACAGCAAATGCCATTGCATTACAAGATAAAGCAACAACCATAGTTAAAATCAAAATTAATTTTTTCATATATTTTCCCTCCGATTACTTCATGCAAAACCGCATAAATCTCCATAAATATATTACTATATTTTGTACTTTTTTTCAACTATAATTTGTCTTTTTAAAGATATTTTGTTATTTTTTGCTACTATTAGCTCATAACTTTTTACTTTTCTCACCATTAACACATATTTTAAAAGTTCAAATGGCTAAATTTTAGACTGCCATCAAGAAAATCCTCAAAATAGCTTTGCCAATTTTTTCTTAAAATATCACTCGGAAGTTCGTATTCAATTTCTCCGTATTTTATTTTGCCCAATATATATTCCTGCAGTAGCTACTTTTTCTCCTTTATATACTGGTGCAACTAGATTTGCTTTTATATTATACCTTACATTTATATCCTTAATCTCATCATCTTTTAGTGGATATACAAAGGTAACATTTTTACTTAGCATATAAAGCTTTCCTTCACTTTTTTCAACAGATATGCAAAGATTTTGCTTAATATGTTTACTAAAATCATATAATTTGTAACTTTCAAAGCCATAATTCAAAAGTTTTACCGAATCAATTGTCCTATTTTTCTTAGTATCACAACCCAAAACCACACTTATTAACTTTCTACTATCCCTATTTACAGATGTTACTATACATCTGCCAGCATTGGCTGTAAAGCCAGTTTTCACCCCATTTACTCCATCATATATGCTTAGCATCTCGTTTGTTGTACCTACTGTTTTATTATATCCATTAACTTCTATTTCTACAGATTTTTTTGATACAATATTTGCTAAATAAGGAATTTTCAATAAATAGTTAGCAATAAGCATTAAATCATAGGCTGTTGAATAATGTTCTTCTTTATCCAGTCCATGTGGAGTTACAAAATGAGTATCTTTTGCACCTATTTCTAGTGCCTTTTCATTCATAATATTTGAAAACTCTTCTACACTTCCAGCTATATGTTCTGCTATAGCTACTGCTGCATCATTTCCAGAATGTATAAGTAGACCATTTATAAGCGAATCTAAAGAGGCTTTATCATCTTTTCTTAAATTTATTACCGAACCACCTACACTTGCTGCATTTTTACTTACTGTTACTATATCGTTTATATCTCCCTCTTCATACGCAACAATTGCAGTAATCATTTTTGTGGTAGAGGCATTTGCTCTTTTTTGCCTTGCATTTTTTTCATATAAAATTCTATCAAATGTCGCATCATAAAGAATTGCTGCTCTTGCGTTTAAAGTTGGAACACCTGTACTTACGGCTGTTTCAAGATAAAACTCTTCATCATTTTCAAAATCAAAATCTTCGTAAAAAGCAAAAGTACTTGTAAATAAACAGATAAAAATTAAAATTGCAGAAATTATTTTTTTCAAATTCGTCACCTCTTAAAGATACAATATGCCTGTCATTTTCACAATATTCATTGCAAATCATAATATATAAAGAGAAAAAGAAAGTTTTTTCTCCTACAAAATACTTATATGGAGGTATTAATATGCATAAAGGATTAGAGTTAAAAAACATCTCAAAAATTTATCAAGATGACAACGGCGAAACTTTAGCTATAAAAAATTTTAGTTATAAATTTGAAAACGGTGAATTCGTTACTTTGCTAGGTCCAAGCGGCTGTGGAAAATCCACACTACTTTCTATAATTGCTGGACTCGAATCACCATCTAGTGGAAATGTGTTATTAAATGGTATTGATATAACTAATAAACGTTCAAACATAGGCTATATGCTTCAAAAAGATTATCTTTTAGAATGGAGAACTATCCTAAAAAATGTAATATTGGGATTAGAAATAAAAAAAGAACTTACTAATGAAAATGTTGAATATGCAAAAAAATTATTAGAAACGTATGGCTTAAGTGACTTTATTGACAAATACCCATCTCAACTTTCTGGTGGTATGAAGCAACGTGTTGCACTAATAAGAACACTTGCAACCAAACCCGAAATCTTACTTTTAGATGAAGCTTTTTCTGCACTAGATTATCAAACTCGTCTTGATGTAAGTACTGATGTATATAGAATTATTAAAAGTGAAAACAAAAGTACCATCATGGTAACACATGATATTCCTGAAGCTATTAGTATGTCTGACAAAATAATAGTACTTTCACATAGACCAGCAACAATAAAAAACATACATGAAATAAAATTTGACATTAAAAATCGTAATCCTTTAAACTGCCGTGATCATCCAGATTTTCATAAGTATTTTGATACTATTTGGAAGGAGTTAAACTAAAGATGACACATGAAATTTCAAGCGAAAGAAAAAAATATTTATTTCAAAAAAGAAAAAATAAAATTTTAATCATCCTTACTCAAGTTCTCATATTGCTTGCATTTATAATAGTATGGGAATGGCTTGCTGAAAAAGAAATTATTGATGATTTTATAACAAGTAGACCAAGTAAAATATTATTAACACTAAAAGACTTATCTTCAAATAACCTTTTAACACACTTAGGAGTCACGCTTTCAGAAACACTTATTGGCTTCTTTTTTGGAACAATACTTGGTGTTTTAATTGCGACTATACTATGGTGGTCTAACTTCATTTCTAAAGTTAGTGAACCATTTCTAGTTGTATTAAACAGCCTACCAAAAGTTGCACTCGGACCAATAATTATTGTTTGGGTAGGTGCAGGTGAAAAAGCAATTATTACTATGGCTCTTGCAATCTCTCTTATTGTCACCATTTTGGAAATGCTTAATGGATTTCTAAGAACAGATAGTAATTTTATAAAAATGGCTCAAACATTTAATGCAAATAAATTTCAAATATTTACAAAAGTAGTACTTCCATCAAACATTTCTACTCTAATAAACGCACTAAAAGTAAATATCGGCCTTTCATTAGTCGGTGTCATATCAGGTGAATTTCTAGTTTCAAAAGCTGGTCTTGGATATCTTATCGTTTATGGAGGGCAAGTATTTAAATTAGATTTAGTAATGACAAGTGTAATAATTTTAGCACTTGTTGCAACTGCGATGTATCAAGGAATTGTTCTTTTAGAAAAACTTATCTCTAAATTTATCATGCACAAAAACTAAGATTATAGCATATTAATTAATAAAACTCTTTGATGAAGCTACTTATATGCTTCATTAAAATAAATTTTAGGAGGTAAAGATGAAAAGAATAATTTACACACTTATCGCAATTTTGGTAATTATACTTGTCGTTGGCATTACTTTAATAAGTAAAAATGTCGAGGTTAAACCTAATCCATCTGGTGAGGCTCTAACTAAGCTAACAGTAAGTGAAGTAACACATTCTGTTTTTTATGCGCCACAATATTTAGCTATAAATCTAGGATTTTTTAAAGATGAAGGAATAGATATTGAATTAATCAATAGTGCTGGAGCGGATAAAGTAATGACTGCGGTTCTTTCAAATGACGTACAAATAGGATTTGCTGGACCTGAAGCTTCTATATACATCTATAATGAAGGTAGCAAAGATTTTGCACAAGTTTTTGCGCAAGTAACTAAACGTGATGGCTCTTTTTTAATTTCAAGAGAGTCTGGAGATTTTAAATGGGAAGATTTAAAAGGCAAACATATCTTGCCTGGCAGAAAAGGTGGAGTTCCTTACATGACTTTGCAATACGTTTTAAATAAGCATGGATTAAATACTGAAACTGATTTAAATTTTGATAACAGTATTAGTTTTGATGCTATGGCTAGTGCTTTCGTATCTGGTACAGGAGATTATGTTACAGTATTTGAACCGATTGCAACTTCTTTTGAAATTGAAAATAAAGGTCACATAGTAGCTTCTGTTGGTGAGGCAGCTGATGAAATACCTTATACTGCTTATTTTGCAAAGAAGAGTTATATTGAGAGTAATCCTGAAGTAATACAAAAGTTTGTAAATGCTATTTATAAAGGGCAAACTTGGGTCGATACACATAGTGCTGAAGAAATTGCCAAAGAGTTATTAGTTTCTTTTCCTGATACTAATTTAGAAGTACTTACTAAAGTTGTAGAACGTTATAAGAGTATTGATGCTTGGAATACTACCCCGATTATGACTAAAGAGTCTTTTGAGCGATTGCAAGAAGTTATGACAAATGCTGGCGAATTAGAGAAAGTGGCACCGTATGAAGAGATTGTAAATAATAGATTTGCTGAGGAGAGTATAAAATAGAAGTTTGTGACTACTAGGTCGCCTTGCAAAAGGAGAAAACACTGTTGGATACGATAAGGGGGCGGATATGCAAATGGTGATGGTGGAAGGTCTGATAACACTTTTAGTAGCAATTTTGT